>Ga0209810_1000137_pt1 | contig 219528 bp, 163 predicted proteins | sample Coa_R1_7_FD_187159 | JGI IMG/M metagenome (GOLD analysis project Ga0209810, IMG submission 187159) | Surface soil microbial communities from Centralia Pennsylvania, which are recovering from an underground coalmine fire - Coalmine... | ecosystem: Environmental > Terrestrial > Soil >...
TCGGCACGTCTCCCGCAAGCACCGGCGCGACGATCTTCTCTGGCGACCTGCTCCGCACGGAATCGGACGGCAGTATTCAACTCCAGGCGGGACGAACGCAGTTTGTCCTGCTGCCGGACAGCTCGCTCCGGCTGTTTCGGAATGCCGGGAAAATAACTGTCGAGCTTGAACGCGGAGCGGTGAACTACGCAACGGCCGCGGCGGGCGAAGATATAACCTTGTACGCTTCTGACATTCGGATCGTGCCGGTTACATCGGAATTGACTTCCGGCCAAGTGGCCATTGTTTCACGCTGTGAAGTGCGCGTCGCGAGCGACCACGGATCGGTGAACGTCATCTCCGCGAAACAAAACACGCTCGTGCAGCAAGGCCAGGCGACGCGCGTCTTTTCGGAATTCGGAATCGATTACCGGGATTCCTGGAAGCCGGTTCCCGCGGACTATCCCGATTTCGACCCGCATTCGGAGTATCACAAATCGCATTCCCACAGCGCGTGCCCGGTTGCGGCCAGTCAATCGAATAGCGCCCCTAAACCCGCCGTCCGTTCCGCTTTTAAGCCTCAGTACGTCATCCCCCCGCTCCTTTGCTTGGCCATTTGTCCACAGTTTGAAAGCGACGAGAAGCCGAAGTAGTCGCGAAGCTTGCGCACCGGCGCAAAGTCGTCCGCGGACGCAAGAACGGCCTTTTCGGACTTCGGCATCCCCGTGCCAGAATACCTGGCATGAATCCGTGGCTTGCAGCCGCCCCCGCCGTGCTTGCCGGAGCGTCCGGCGGCTTGGCCTATTTTTCTCTTCACCCGCGCTCGGAATTTTTTGGCCGCAACATCCATGCGACGAATGCGGCGCGCAAGCTGGCGATCACCTTTGATGATGGCCCGAACCCGGCGATAACGCCCCAGATGCTCGATCTCCTGGCCCAGTACAACGCGCGCGCCACGTTCTTCGTCATTGGCAAGTTCGTGCGCGACTCACCCGGTCTTCTGCGCGAGACCCAAGCGCGAGGTCATTCCCTGGGCAACCACACGGAAACGCACCCGCGCTTGGTCTGGCGCTCTCCGATGGCAATCAGCAAGCAACTTGAACGCGCCAATGCCGCCATTGTCGAAGCGGTCGGCCATGCTCCGCGGTGGTTTCGGCCGCCTTATGGCTTGCGAAATCCTTGGGTGGTTCCCGCTGCTGCGCGACTCGGTCTGCGGACGGTGACCTGGAGCCTGATTTGCTGGGACTGGAAAGCGCCCTCTTCCGAATGGCTCATCCCTCGTATGCAACCCATCGCCTCGCGGGCGCTCGCGAATTCGGATGGCCACGGCAATTTCCGAGCCGGCCGCGCCGGCGACATACTCTGTCTCCACGATGGCAATCACCGCTTCCAAAATGGCGATCGACGCTGCACGCTCGCTGCTCTCAAATACTGGCTCCCTCGCTGGCGTGACCTCGGACTCGAATTTGTTACAATTGATGATGCGGTGAGCGAGCCCGCGTTGTAGCCATGGACGAACGCGCCTTTTACACGGAAAAAGAGGAAACCCGCAAGATCAAGCTGGTTTGCCCGAGCTGCCGCGGCGAATTTGAATTTCCGGTGCGCTGGAAGGTCTGCCGCAAGAAGCGCGAGCTGCCCCGCGGGGCGGGCGAGGAAGACCGGAAGAAATTCGCGCGCGCCGCTTCCTATATGGTTCGCCTCGATGACTTGGTGGCCTGCTTCAAGTGCCGGAAACGATTCGAACTGACCGGGCAATCGACCGTGCTGATCAACGATAATTTGGGTGACCCGGCGCTTGATCCGGAGAACTTCGGCAACCGCTGATCCGGGTCAGCCTTTTCCCGCTGTTCTCTTGCCCCTGTTCGAGTCCGAAATTCGCGAACCGCCTTGCCTCCCGCGCTATCTGGCATTCGCGTGCCTAAATCTCCGGGTACATTCCAAAGAATTCGTCAATCGACTGCCGCAGCGTGGCTTCAATCTCTTCCTTACTGCCCGCAATCAGATGCATGTTCACGCGCGTAATCCGCCCATTCTTTAAGCCAACCACCGCGTCCTTCACCTCGCCCAAATCCTCTTCCGGCAAGAGCTTCATTCCGTACACAAGCGCCAGTTTGGCCATTTTGCTGCGTCTCCCCCGCGCTTGAGACTACGCACCTCGGTTACCTGCGTCAACTCGCCTGATTCTGCTTGCCTGGCGTATACTTGGGCAGCAACTTGCCTGCCAGCGGCATCGCATGAAACATCGGAGGACGCGATGGCATCTTCTTTCTGCCGTGCTCTCGCCGGCGCCGCCACATTCTCCCTTTTCTCCTTGATAGGGGTTCCGGGCGCCGCCGCGCAAGCGCCCGACGGCCCGCAAACTGCCGCTCCGTCCTCGGCTACCACCGCCAAAATGGCCGCGCCCGCGCCGGTTCAGCCCGGCCAAACGATCATTGTCCCAGCGGGTACGCGCTTGGGTGTGTATCTGGAGAACGGCATTTCCACGCGCAGCGCCAAACCGGGTGACTCCGTCTATCTTCGCACTTCGTTCCCGGTCACCCAGAACAACCGCATCGTCATTCCCGTCGGCTCGTACCTGCGCGGCGAACTCGTCTCAGCCAAGCGCCCCGGCCGTATTCACGGTAAAGGCGAATTTCGCATGAAACTCACCACGCTCATCTTGCCCAACGGCTATACGGCGGATTTGAATGCGGCTCCGCGGAGCGCCGACTCCGGGGGCAAGGAGACCATGGACTCGGAAGGAAAAGTCACGGGGCCGGGGGGCAAAGGACGGGACGCCGCCACTATCGCGGAAACAGCCGGCAGCGGTGCGGGCGTCGGCGCGATTGCCGCCGGTGCGAAGGGCGCGGGTATCGGGGCAGGGATTGGAGGCGTCGCCGGCCTTGCCGCAGTGCTGCTCACGCGCGGCCCCGAGGCGGAGCTCCCGCGCGGCTCGTCGCTCGATATTGTTCTTGAACGGGATCTCCCGCTGGACAGCGCACAACTTCACTACACCGACGTCGGGCAAGCCATTCCCATTACGGTCACCGCGCCGCCGCAGAACTAGCGCGCACAGCCATCAAGCCCGGCAGTGTGTGAGGAGTCGCCGCACTTTGCGTCCTAGTCCTGATACTTGAAGGATTTGTCAGGATAAGGCGGCGCTTTCGGCATGGGGCGCGGGTCCTTGCGGATTTCTTCCTCGAGATACTTGAGCGCCGCATCCAGCTGGGCGTCGCCGCCGGTGAAGGTCCCGTGCGGAAGGTCATCCACAACGATATCGGGATCGACGCCGTGACCTTCAATGAGCCACTTCCCTTCCGGGCCATACACACCGTTCTCGGCGGCAGTGGCTATGCCTTGATCGGCAAGAACGTTACTCGAACTCAGCCAGATCTCGCCGCCCCAGGTGCGCATACCGAGAACTTTGCCAAGCCCGAGCCGGCGGAATCCTTCGGCGAAGGCCTCGCCATCAGACGCGGTAAGCTGATCGCAAAGCACGATGATATGGCCGCGGAAGGCGTACTGCATGTTTTCGTAAGGATGGCCGACGCGCGGCTGCCAGAAGAACCACGCCTTTCGCAGAAGCTTGGAAAGCAGCCAGGAATCGATATTGCCTCCGCGATTGTGGCGCACGTCAATGATAAGACCCTGACGATCGAAGACGGGATAGAACTCGCGCGCCCACTGGTCCATGTCTGCCGCACCCATGGCGCGAAGGTGGACGTAACCGATGGAATGGCTGGACGCGGAATCGACCTTCTCGCGCCGGGTGTATTCCCATTCGTTGTAGCGAAGGTTCTGGTCCTCCTGCTGGGAAATGGGCGTGACCAGCACTTCACGCGTTTCGCCCGAAACGGATTTCACACTGAGCAGCACCTGGCGGCCGGCCTTGCCGCGGAGGAGAGCGCGCTCGTCCGGAACCCCAAGCAGATTTTCGCCGTCGATGCTGAGAATGGTTTCGCCTTCCGCGACCAGCGAATCCGGTTTCGCAAATGGCGGGGCTTCGTTCGGGAGATCCGGGTCGTGGCGGTAGATGTGCTCGACGACGTAGCCGCCGGCCTTTTCGTCGCGGCGCAGCACGGCGCCCAGCGAAGCGATATCGATGTGATCGGAGGGCTTCCGCGAGTCGCCGCCGCGCACAAAAATATGCAGCGCGGAAAGTTCGCCGACCATTTGCGCCAGGACGTCGTTTAGTTCGTTCCGGTCGGAAACGCGGTCAACCAGCGGGAGGTAGCGCTCGCGCATGGCCGCCCAATCCACACCGTTCATGTGGCGATCGTAGAAGTAGTCGCGTTCGAGGCGCCAGGCATCGAGAAATAGTCCGCGAAATTCGGCGCGGGGGCTGGTGGCGAAGCTCCAGCGGGAGAAATCGATGCGCGCTTTCGCAAGCGCCTTCGGATCGGAAAGACTGGAGGCCTTGGCGGTGGCATCGACGAGGTAGAAGTCGTCGCCCTTCCGGATGAGCAGCTTCTTGCGATTCTGCGAGATCTCGTAATTCCGGACATCGGCCATCACCAGTTCGGGACCGTCACCTTTGTTGGCAATCTCCAGGCACTGGAGAGCGCGCTTGGGCTCAGGAGCATCGTCGCGTTCGAGCCAGCAGAGGCGCTTTTCGGAGGCTTGCAAGTCGGAGTAGTTGCCGGGAGGGGCCGGGACTTCGGCGAGACGCGAAGCCAGACCGTTGAAATCGATGTTGACAACAACGGACTTCTTTTCCGCGGCAGGCTTCTTCTCCTCGGCGAGCTTCTCGGAAGATTTTGGCTCGCTAGACTTGGTTGAACCGTTTTCAGGCTTCTCCGCGGATTCAGGATGAAGCTCATCAAAAGGCAGGAAGGGCGAGCGCAGGCCCGGAGTCAAAGCGACTTCGTAAACCTTCATGGAGCGATCGAAATTCGGGTCCGGCTGGCGCGGGCCCCAGGGAGAACGAACCGTCGTGCGGAGCATGCGGTCGGAGAGGAAGTAGAGCCACTTGCCGTCGGAGCTCCAGGCGGGGCTGCGACTGTTGTAGTGATCGGAAGTCACCGCCTCCATGGCGCCGGTATTCACGTTAAATACCTTGATTCGCTCGAAGGTGTTGCCAGCCGATTCTACGAACGCAAGCCACTGGCTATCCGGGGACCAGGAGAGGTCCTGGAAGCCGCCGTTCATGGATTGGGCGATGCGCTTCTGTGATTTGTTTTTGATGTCGTAAATCCACAGCTGCTGGTCCTTGTCATGATGGGCGAGCCAGCGGCCATCCGGCGAAGGGATGCCTTCCCAGCGAAGAACTTTGGCGTCGTTGGTCCATTGCTCAGGAGCCCCAAGGCCATTGGCGGGATACTTCCAAAACTCGGTTTCGCCCGAAGCGGTCGAGAGCACGACAATGCTCTTGCCGTCCGGAAGATAGCGCGCGTCGCGAAAGCGGACAGCGGAATCCCCGGCAACTTTGACGATACGGCTGCCCGCCGAAGGAGCAGCAAGGGTGAAGACTTCGCCGCGCGCGGTGAACACGGCGGCATTGCCATCGGGCGAAATGTGAGCGTCGGTTACGTAAGACAGCGGCTTGGTCACCCAATGGTCCCGCAGCTGATCGAAATCGGAGAGCAGGGTGATGGGAACCACCGCATCCTTGCCCGAGGCGATATCGAGAAGCCACAGGTCGGCGCCGCATTGATAGACGATGCGCCCGTCGGAAAGCGCGGGCGACTGAACATCGAAACCGCGATGATGCGTGTGCTGCCGCAGGTCATGTCCGTCGCGGTCCATCGAGTAGATGTTCATCACGCCGTCGCGATCGGACTCGAAGTAAACGCGGCCCTGCCAGAACATAGGATTGCTGGAAGTGCCGGCATAGTCCGCGGTCAGAGGAACGGCCTCCGAGCCGGAGTCATACCGCCAGATATTTTCGGCCGTGCCGCCCTTGTACCGCTTGGTGGAACTTGGCTGGCGGTCATAACGCGTGAAGAATAGCGAGCGGCCATCGGAGCTATAGGCCGCTTCGGCGGCTTCGGCAAGGGGGATCAGTTCGCGGCCGCCTTTTGCATCGATGGCGACCAGTTGCGTGTCGGGCAGGGTAGCATAGCGGCGCGTGGCAACCAGGAGGCGGCCGTCCGGGGTCCAGCCGGTGGGCTGTGCGCCGCCATCCCAGGTGCGGCGCTGCGGCAGTCCGCCCTCAACAGGCATCGTGTAAACGTCGCGCGGACCTTCGTATTCTGCGGCGAAAGCAACGGTCTTGCCGTCGGGAGAAATCGTAGCGTGCAGCTCTTCGCCGGGATTTGAAGTAAGACGGCGAGCCACACCTCCAGACGCGCTTACGGTCCAGAGATCGCCCTCGGCGGTAAAAACTATGGTGTTGCCGTGTATCGCGGGAAAGCGATAGTAGCCCGGGCGCGCCGAGGGAGTGTCGTTGGCGCTGAGCGGCACAACCCAGGCGCAAGCAATTGCGGCAAGCAGGGCGAATCGGCGCGCGGCGGCAATCGAATTCATGACTGGGTTTTCTCCTGTGACTCCCGGGTTTTGCGCAGAGCGCTGGCTCAATCCACAAAAGGACCGAGCGAAGCGCATGGCCATGCGGGTCGGACTTGGCGGAGGATGTGCGCCATTCCGGCGCGGAGATCATAGCACCAGAGCGACGGTGTGGGTGCAGACAGTTTCAGCTCCGCGGCCGCCCGGCGCGAATCACTGCTGGTGAATAGACTTCGCTACGCCCTCGAGATTGCGAGGGTGGATGCGAATCGCCCCGCGCTCCGGGCTCTCGATATCCGCAAGGAGCGCGAAAGCGATGGCCAGCGTCAACGGCAAAACGACGAGCAAAAAACTGCGGTGCCCGTGCGCGCCGTATCCGAGCAGGATATTGCAGACGATTGCGATCAAGCCCATCAGCACCCAGGCTTCGGCCGGGATGCGGTTCCAGAAAGCGGCCTGTGCGTAACCTTGCGTGTCCAGGACGTCATTCATGCCCGAAAGAACGAGCGCCATCGGCGCATCGCTCCGGGAACCCGCCGCAATAGCGACGGCGGACCACATCTCGTTCTGAAGCTCGGCGGTTCGCGCCAATGTGTGAGAGATCTCCTCGCCATCCCGTCCGTGGTAAGCGCTGTAGAAGCGGATACGCTGGTCTATATAGTCCTTCAGCAACGCGCGCACCTTGGCGGCATCGGCAGGAGAAAGAATGCCGGCACGAAGGTACTCCGTACCAATCGCGTTGGCTTCCTCGGCTTCGCAGTGCTTGCGCAGGTCGTAGCGGCTAGTGGCCATGGAAAAGGTAAATCCGATGAGGAGGCCAAGAAGCGTGAGCGCTGCGGCGATGATAATGCTGTAATCCTCGCGAACATCCTTTGCCAGTTCCCAAAAGCGGAGCCGCAAGAGCACGCCCGCTTGTGCGGAAAGCCATAGCACGAACAGAGAGACGCCGAGGACGAGGAGAGGAAACTCCAAGAAGCGCTCCACGGGCAGCCTGGACACCAAGAATCGGCTGGCAAGAAGCAGGCGCGGGCGTGCTCCCCTCTGGCTATTCTGCGATGAACGCCACTTGGCGCGCAACGGCGGAAGCGCGTCTGGATGGCCACGGCGTGTGGCGGGAGCCACAAAGAGTCCGGGCGGCCGCCCGCATAACCCTCGCAGAGTCAACGATCTCAGGATTGGCTTGACGCCTGCCTATCCCTTCTGCGAACGCGGGAGGCACACCATGATGGCAATGATTCAGTTTGCGATGCTGGCGACGGCCGCGATTCTTGGGGCCGCTGCGGCCGTAGCGTTCCATTGGCTCTTGCTGCGAATCACCTTCCAACTGATGCAACCAGCAGTCGCGCGGCATCCCGTAGTGCGGAACGATGTCGTGCGCGGAACTGTGGAGTTGGCAAGGGCTTATGCGGGACGCCGATAAGGATTGCGGGCGTTGCTCGGCATCCCCCGGACAACATGCGCGTGCGATTTGGAAGCGAAATACGCCGGAAAGCGAGCCGGAGATAAGAGCCGGTGCGGCGGTGCAGTGAAGGACTTGAACGTGGGCACGGAAGGCAGGGTGGGGCAGGAGGAAACCAATGGTGGCTTTGAAGTGGTTGCTGGCAATTCTGGGGTTGGGACTTTTTGGAAGCGCGGGAGCTCTGGTTGTTTACGACATCTATATTGCCTCGCAATTGCGGCGCTTGCTGAGCCGGGGAATATCGGAAGAAGGCGGCGCAGTGACGGAAACGGAGCCGGCGCGCCGCCCTTTAGGACCGGTGCGTTGGCGGCTCGCCCTGCAATGGGCAGCCGGCGGCGCACTGGCGTTACTGCTGGGGCAAGCAGTGGTGGTAGTGCCGGACGGTTCCGCCGGCGTGCGAGTGAGCCAGATTTGGGGCGTGCGCCCCGGTACTTTATCTCCCGGCGTGCATCTGGTAACGCCGCTTATCGATAGCGTGGCGACCTACGATACGCGGGAACAGGTGTTCACGACCGCGGCTGCACCAGCCGCGAAGAACGAAAGCGAAGTGTTGATCGTCCAGGCCCGGGAAGGGCTGAATATCGGGCTGGCTGTGGCCGTGCGCTACCGGCTGGATGCGAGCAAGCTGGCCGCGATTCATGCAAACCTGCCGCAGCCGGTCGATGCGCAGGTGGTCGCCCCTGTGGTCACGACGATTTACCGGCAATTGGCGCCGAACTACATGACGCGGGAGATCTTTGCCACGAAGCGCGAGGAACTGCGCGCCACCGCCGCCAGGCTCATCACGGAGCGGCTGGCGGGTGACGGGATTATCGTTCGCGAGGTGCTGCTGCGCGATTTAAGGCTGCCCGAGGAATACGCAAAGGGACTCGAGGGGCTCCTTCTCAAAGAGCAAGAAAACGAGCGGCTCGGCACGGAGCAGGAGATCAAGGCGAAGGAAGTAAAAATCGCGGAACTGGAAGCGGATGCGCAGAAAGCGCGCGACGTGAAACAAGCCGAAGCCCAGGCGCAAGTGCGGGTGCTGCAAGCCAAGGCGGAATCCGACGCGATGCAATACACCCTGCCGCTCAAGCAGAAGCAAATCGAGCAGACCAAGCTCGAAGCTCAGGCGCGCAAGGAAGCGACCCTGCAAAACGCGGACGCCGCCGCGCAAGCGAAGGTGATCGACAGCAAGGCGGAAATCGAGCGGCAGAAGAACCTGGCGGAGGCCGAAGCCAACCGGATTCGCGTGACCGCGGATGCGGAAGCGAATCGCATTCGCGTCACAGCCGCCGCTGATGCCGAGCGGCTGAAATTCGAAGCGGCCGTGCTGAAGCAGAACCCGATGCTGATTCAGAAAATCATCGCGGAGCGGCTCTCGGACAAGCTGCAAATCATCATGGTGCCCACGGACGGAAAGAATTTCTTCGCCAGCGACGTGCTGAGGTCCGCGTTTTCGGGCGGGAGCGCGGGCGGATCGCAGGACGACGCAGACCCGGACGGCGCGCCGGCGGCATCGCTCTCCGCGACAAGGAAACACCGGCCATGATCGGCGCCCGCAGAGAATCGGCGCGGGACGCTATCTCGCGCCAACAAGCTCCGCTAGCCAAACCCCCTGCGGGTGGCGCGGACGCGACGCTGGAAAGGAGGGAACATGCGAGCAGCAATCGTTGAACGGCGCGAGGGACTGACGGCAAGCACCGCCGCGCTTGACCTGGGAGAGCCCTGGAACGCTGGTCAGCGGGCAAGCGCTGGCGCGGTTCTCTCCGCCAGCGGCGCGTGCCGTGCCACCCGGCTGGCGGCCGCAAGTGCGCCCGGTTTTTAGTGCGCGACCGAAGGATACTTCGGCCGCGGCGGGAACGGCTTGTAGGTTTTCAGTGCTTCGTTTGCGAGTTCAATGGCCTTTTCCAGCTGCGGGTCGTGGCCCTGGACCACGAGGTCGGGCCGCTGCGGTACGACGTAGTCAGGATCCACGCCATGCTGCTCGACAACCCACTCGCCGCCATTATCCACGCTCCAGAAGCCAAAACCGGGCGCAGTGACGAAGCCGCCATCCCGCAGCGGTTGCGCGTTGCCGATCCCGACAAGGCCGCCCCAGGTGCGCGTGCCGACGATGGGGCCGATCTTTTCGCGGCGGAAGAACCACGGAAAGGCGTCGCCGCCGGAACCAGCAAGTTCGTTCACGATCATCACTTTCGGGCCAAAAATGCCCGCCGGCGGCCAGGGTACATCCTTGGTATCCCGTGGCGCGATGAAGGCGAGCAGTTGGCGCTTGAGCTTTTCCGTGTAGAAATCCGGGATGTTGCCGCCGGAATTGTAGCGCTCATCGACAATGATCCCGTCTTTGTCCAACTGTGCGTTGAATGCTTTGTCGAATTCAATGATGCCGGGAATTGAAGTATCCGGCACGTGCATGTAGCCGATGCGGCCGCCGGTCGCTTCCTCGACTTTTCTGCGGTTGTTCTCCACCCAATCCAGATAGCGCGGGCCCGCTTCATTGGCTACCGGCTTGACCACAATTTCCCAGGCGCCATCCGCGGAAGGCTTGTCGTTGATTTTGAGAGTAACCTGCTTCTCCGCGAGGTTCTGGAAATAGGCGTATACGTCTTGCGTGGCCTTGGCCTCCTGCCCATCCACAGCGATCAGATAGTCTCCAGCTTTGACCTTAAGGCCGGGCTCGGTGAGCGGCGAGCGCGTGCGCTCGTTCCAGTTTTCGCCGGGATAGATCTTGCTGATGCGGTAGTAGCCGCCGTCCGCGGCAAAGTCCGCCGCGAGCAAGCCCACACTGACGTGCGGTTGCTGAGGCTGGTCTCCTCCGCCCACGTAGGTATGCGAAGTGCTGAGTTCCGCGATCAATTCACCGATCAAGTAGTTGAGGTCGGCGCGATCGGAAACCCACGGCAGCAGTGATTCATAGCGGTCGCCGATTTTCTTCCAATCGTGGCCGGTCATCGCCGGATCCCAGTAAAAATCGCGCTCGATGCGCCAGGCTTCATGAAAAATTTGCCGCCACTCTTCCCGCGGATCGATCCGGACTTGCAGACCAGAAAGGTTGAGTTTTCCTTCTCCGACTTTCTTGCCGGGAACGGCGTCCATGATGCCCAGGACCGGGCCGGCTTTGTAGAGCAGCTTCTTGCCGTCTTTATCGACGTCGTAGCCTTCAATGCCTGAGAGCAGCTCCTTGTCTTCGCGCTTCTCGAGATCGTAGACGTGCAGGACGCCGTGAGGACCGTGGTTCTGCGGATTGCCGGCGGCCCGCGCCTCCTCGGGCACGGCGATGTAAAAGAACTTCCCCTTGCGAACGATGAGTGAGTTGTACATTCCCGCCGGCATCGGGACCGGCGCCACGCGCTTTGAGATGCCATCGAGGTCAATCTGCACGGGCTTTGCTTCCGGCTTCTTCTCGTCTTTGGCGGCTTCCTCCTTGCCTTGGTCCTTTTGCTCGGCGCCGCCTTTCGTGTCTGCTTTCTTTTCGGCGCTGTCCTTCTTCTCTTTCTCGGCCGCCTTTTCGTCATCGCTTTGCGGCTGGAAGGGCGAAGCTTCGTCCGCCTTCAGCGTCAGGACGAAAACGCCGTCCGTCGTGTAGTAATTGAAGCGCTGATCGAGCTGGCCAATGCTCGGGTAGAAGTAGCGCTGCGAGAGAAAGAAGATGTATTTGCCGTCGGGATCGAAAACCGGGTTCGTATCGCTGTAATAACCGTCGGAAATCTTCGAGACCTTCTGCCCGTCCAGGTTGTAGAGATACATCTGGCTGGCACCGCGCCGATCCGCTTTTGAGTAGGTCACCCACTTGCTGTCGGGAGACCAGCTGGCGTCGCTGATGTCCGCGTAATCCCCTTCGTCAATCTTTACCGGCTTCTTCTCGTCAATGCCGATCCACCAGAGGCGATGCAGCTTGTCCCAATAGAGCAGCTTCTTGCTGTCCGGAGACCAAGTAGGTCCGTAGCGGTACATATTGCCGTCGGTCGTCAGCCGAATATCGGCGCCGCCAAGCTGCGGCCGCAGATACACTTCGTATTCGCCCGTTTTGTCCGAGAGATAGGCGATCCATTTGCCGTCCGGCGACCAGACTGGATTCAGCTCATGCACGCCGGAGTTATCCGTGCTCAGCGTGCGGATGCTGCCATGCTCGGCGGGAATCGTGAACACGTTCCCTCGCGCTTCGACGACGGCCCGGACGCCCGAAGGCGAAATGGCAAAGCTGCCGATGTGCTCCGCCACATTCTTGAATTCGGGCCGTGTCTGAATGTCCTCCGCATGGACCTGAATCGGAATATTGCGCGTTTTTCCGGTTTCCAGGTTGTATTCGTAGAGCAAACCGCCATTCTCATAGACGATCGCGTCAGGCCCGAGGCTCGGCCATTTAATATCGAATTCCTTGTAGTCGGTAAGCTTCTTGGTTTGCTTTGAGCCGAGGTCGTAGCTGTAGAGGTTCATCACGCCGTCGCCGCGGTCGCTGACGAAATAAATGGTATTGGCATGCCACATGGGGAAAAGGTCCATGCCGTCCGTCTTGGGCAGTTCCTCATAGGTGTTCTGCTTGAGATCGAAGATGGCAATCGGCAGGCTCCATCCTCCGCGATAGCGCTTCCAGGTGCGAAATTCCTGCGACGTTTCGATGTACGCAATCTTCGTCCCATCGGGTGAGAAGCTGGTTAGATCCGCGCGGGGCACCTGCAGCATGTGCGGCTCACCGCCGCGCGGCGAAATCAGGAACAGCCGCGTGTAGCGGCCCGGCGGCGCGCTGTAGCGGTCCGAGCGAAAGAGAATGTCCTTGCCGTCGGGCGACCAGCCAAGAACGATGTCATTCGACGGGTGAAACGTCAGGCGCTTCGGCTCACCTCCGGCGACAGGCACGACGTAAACATCCCGATTGCCATCGTAGTTCCCGGTGAAGGCGATCCATTTGCCGTCGGGCGAAAATTTCGGATACAGCTCGGCCGCGTTGGAAGTGAGCCGCCGTGCCGCCCCGCCCTGCCGGGAGGCCACCCACAGGTCACCCGCATAAATGAACGCGACGCTATCTTTCGAGATATCCGCGTAACGCAGCAGACGCGTGGGACCGCTGGGCGACCGCTCTGGAGATGCCGTGGCTCGTTCCGCCATCGTGCCGGGCAAGCAGCACGCCGCCGCCGTCGCGCACAGAATCACCGCCAGCCGCCGAAGGCTCGTTTTCATCACTTCCTCCGCATCAGACGAATAGGGCAAACCAAGACATGGTTATAGACGCAGAAGGCCCGAAAAAGTTCTCTTGACGTTCAGGCAGGTAGACGCGGCGTCCCAGTTCCGCGCGACCGGCGACCGTGACAAGCCATGATATGATTCACCTTTATTCCCGTGTTCGCAAATGGAAACTCGCTGCCGGCGCGGTCTTTCCGGCTGGCTTTGAGTGTCACCTGCCTCTTGAGCGTTTTCGGCCCAGGCGCGGCGGCCGAATCGGATTCGCTCTCGGAAGCCGTGCACTCCCTCGCCGGGCAAGTCGCCTCCGGCCGCGCTACTTCATCTTTCGCGACGCGGGCGGAGGCCGCCTCGCAGGCGGGCGTATTGCTGCAAAGGCAAGCACAACCCGCAGCGGCCCTTTTGCCGGAATGGCGATCGGGCTATGCTTCTCTCTTCAGCATCGAGTCCGATGGCGAGCGCGAAAGAGAACTGCGCGGCCTTCGGAAACGTCGATCGGGGCCCCGGCGGGAGTGAAACCATGACCTTTCGCAGCAAACTCTTGCTGACCGTTCTGCTCACCATCCTCGCGTCGGTTTCCGTCGTCGCCTACGGCGTCACCTACTACACCAAGGCCGCATTCGAGGAGATGGACGGGGAACGCACGGAAGCTCTCGTTTCCCAGTTCAAGAAGGAGTACGCTCAGCGCGGCGAAGAGGTGGTGCAGCAGGTCAAAAACATCGCCGATTCCTCGGTGACGCTGCGCATGGCCATCGATCTCGCCCGGCCCGATGCTGACGCCTCCATCTATTTCAATGACGCCAAGGGCACCGCGCAAGACCACAACCTCGACTTCATGCAGTTTGCCGGCTCCGACGGCACGCTCGTTTCCTCCCTGCAGTATCCCGCTCGCGTCGGCTACAAAGTCGATTGGCTCGCGGAAAAGAAGGACTGGGACAATTCGCCGCCGTTCCTGAAAAAGGAGGAGTTGCCCGAAGGCGTCGAACTTTCGCTCACCGTCGTGCGCACCGTTTCCGGCGGCAACGACAAAACGCTGTATGTGGTGGGCGGCCGCCGCCTCGATCAGAATTTTCTCTCCTCGCTCGTTCTGCCTTCCGGCATGCGCGCGCTGCTCTACCGAAATCTCGAGCCCGGCTTCGTTCCTAGCGCGCTGACCGGCGCCAGCGGCAATCTTCCCCAGGCCGACCGTTTTCAGCCGCTCATCGAGCAAATCCAGAAACAGCCGCACGCCATGGTGGGCCGGATTGACTGGACCACCGACGCCGCCGATGCCGAAACGTTTCACGAAATTCCGCTGCTGGGTCCGAACAACGAGCTTCTCGCCGTGCTCCTGGTCGGCAGTTCCCAGCGCGAGCTGGTTCTGCTGACGCGCAAAATCATCAGGATTTCGGCCGCCGTTGCCGGCGCCGCGCTGCTCATCGGGCTGCTGATCAGCCTTTGGATTTCGGCGCGCATCACCAGGCCCGTCGAAGAGTTGGCCGAAGCGGCCCGCGAAGTCGCCACCGGCCGCTGGGACACGCGCATTGACGTCCGCGCCACGGACGAGATCGGCCAGCTCGGCACCGCTTTCAATGACATGACGCGCACGCTCGCGGCTCAAAAGGAACGGCTCGTGCAAGCCGAGCGCGTCGCCGCCTGGCGCGAACTCGCCCGCCGCCTCGCGCATGAGCTCCGCAATCCGCTCTTTCCGTTGCAAATCACCGTCGAAAATCTTCAGCGTGCCCGCCAGCTGGAAGCCAAACAGTTTCTCGAGGTTTTCCACGAATCGACGGCCACGCTGAAAGCCGAACTCGCCAACCTGAATACGATCGTCGGACGCTTTAGCGACTTCTCGAAAATGCCGGCGCCGCGATTTTCGCGCGTGAACGTGAACGAAGCCCTTCGCAATGCCGTGAAGCTATTTGAGCCGCAGTTCACCGCTCTGGGCAAGCCGGCCATCGCCACGGAATTTCTCCTGACCGAGCCGTTGCCAGAAATTGACGCCGATCCCGACCTGCTGCACCGCGCTTTCCAGAATCTCGTCCTCAATGCTCTGGACGCCATGCCCGCGGGCGGCACACTCACGCTCCGCAGCGCCGAAAGCAAAGGCAACGTGCGCATCGAAGTGAGCGACACCGGCAAGGGGCTGACGCCCGAGGAATGCTCGCGCCTCTTCACGCCGTACTACACCACCAAACAGCAAGGCACCGGCCTCGGCCTCGCCATCGTGCAGTCCGTGGTAAGCGATCATCGCGGAAGTATTTCGGTGACCAGCGATGAGGACCGCGGCACAACGTTTCGCATCGAGTTACCCCAGCGCCAGGCGCAGCGTTCCTCGCCGCCCGCAAGCGATGCTGCCTCGCCGGACACCAAACCGCCGCTCTCGACGCTGGCGGCCGCTTCCGACTGAACCCCAGGACCGGCTCTTGCCCCGCAAAGCACATCTTCTGCTCGTGGACGATGACCCCAGCACGCTCGCCTCGCTCTCCCGTGCGTTTCGTCTCGCGGGACATGAAGCCACCGTCTGCGACAACGCCGCTCGCGCCCTCGAACTGCTGAAAGCGGACTCCTTTGATCTGATCCTTTCCGACGTGGTCATGCCGGGAAAGAGCGGCATCGAGCTGCTTGAGGATTTGAAAGCCGGCGGCATCAAGACGCCCGTCGTCCTCATCTCCGGCCAGGCAAACATCGAAATGGCCGTTCGCGCCACCAAACTCGGCGCTCTCGATTTTCTCGAAAAGCCGCTCTCGACGGATAAGCTTCTCGTCACCGTCGAAAACGCTCTGCGCCTGAACCGTCTCGAAACCGAGAACCGCGAACTGAAGCAGCGCCTGGGCAAACACGAACTCGTCGGCTCCGGCGCCGCCATGCAAAAGCTCATGGCGCAGATCGCACGCGTCGCCGCCAGCGAAACCCGCGTCTGCATTCTCGGCGAAACCGGAACCGGCAAGGAACTCGTCGCGCGCGCCATTCATGAGCAGTCACCCCGCCGTGAACATCCCTTCGTCACGCTCAATTGCGCCGCCGTCCCCGCCGAATTGATCGAATCCGAACTCTTCGGCCACGAAAAAGGCGCCTTCACGGGAGCCGCCGCTCGCCATGCCGGAAAATTCGAGCAAGCCGATGGCGGCACTCTCTTCCTCGATGAAATCGGCGATATGCCCGTCGCCATGCAAGCCAAGCTGTTGCGCGTCCTCGAAGAGGGCGAAGTCGAGCGCGTTGGCGGCGATAAACCCATCAAGGTCAATGTGCGCGTCGTCGTCGCCACGCACCGCAACCTCGAGGATCTCGTCAAACAGAATGCCTTTCGCCGCGACCTCTTTCACCGCATTTACGTTTTTCCCGTGCTGCTTCCGCCCCTTCGGGAACGTCCCGAGGATTTTCCCGCCCTGGTGCGGCACTTCGCGCGGCAAGTAGCGGCGCAAAATGGCTGGAAAGAGAAACTCTTCGCCGAGCATGCCATCGCTGAACTGCGAAACTATTCCTGGCCAGGCAACGTGCGCGAATTGCGCAACGTCGTCGAACGGCTTGTCCTGCTTTCCGCGGATGATTCCGTCACTGCCCCGGACGTGAAGCTGGTTCTGCCGGAAACGAGCGCCGCGGCCGCTGCTGCTCCCGCCACGGGATCAGGGACTCTCGCGGAGCGCAGCGAAGCTTTCGAAAGAGAAGTCCTGCTTGCGGAAATTCGCCGCCACAATTTCCATATGACCAACGTCGCGCGCTCGCTCGGCCTCGAGCGCAGCCACGTGTACAAGAAATGCCAGCAGCTCGGTATTGATCTCCAGGCCCTGCGCAAACCTGAGTAGATTTTTCCGTTAGCGGCACGCTTCACGAAACCGCGCCCGCGCGTCATCTCCTACAAATCGCTCATTTTCAGTCGCTTACATGGGAAATAGCCGCTCCTTCCGATTTTTATTGACAAATTACAAATCGCTATATATAAATTGCGTATCGCTATTGGGCCATGACTCTCGGCGACAAACTTCGCTCCCTTCGCTCTGTCGAAGGCTCGCTTCGCGGCCTCGGCCGCCCCATGACCCAACTCGAGGTCGCCAACGCCATGAAGCGCGAACTCGGCCGCGGCATCAGCCAAGCCTATCTTTCCCAAATCGAAAGCGGCATGCGCCCGCATCTGTCGCACACCACGCGGGAGCTCCTCGCCCGTTTTTTCCGCGTGTATCCGGGCTTCCTCGTCAACGATCCTGAGGGCTTCACGCCCGGCCTGCAATCGGACCTCCGCACCGTGGATGCCAAGATCGATTCGTGGCTCTTCGCCGGCGCCGAAGAATTTTGCGCGGATGCCGAACTCCGTGATGCGCTGTTGGCCATCGCCCAATTTGAGGACTCACGAAGAGCCGTGCTGCTCCTCGCAGAGATTCTGCGGACGCCCGGCTTGGCGGATCGCCTCGGCGAAGTCTTGCAGCCGCGGGGTGCCCATCCGCCGCCTGGTTTGGTGCGCAACTGAAGGGCAGTTAGGAGGCTTCGGCTTCTCGAATTCGGCTCGCACTAGGGTCGGGTGCTGCGGTGTGTTTCGAGGTGTCTTATGACGTGGTCTGATTTTTATCTCGTCTGTTTTCTGGCCGGCTTCTTCTTGAGCGTTCTTTCGTTCGTAGCCGGCGCTGTTCACATTGACCTGCCCTTCAAGCTGGGTTTGCCGTTTCATCTGTGGCAGCACGGAGCTGCGCCGCCCCACGGGAGCGGAACGCACATCTCCTGGTTTAACGCTTCCTCGGCGATGGCCTTCCTCGCCTGGTTCGGAGGAACAGGCTACTTGCTCACCCGGCACTCACGATTGGTGGGACTTGTGATTCTCGTGCTTTCTACTTCGGCCGGTTTGGCTGCCGGATGGAGCGTGTTTCGATTCATGGTCAAGCTTGTCTCCGGAAGCGACCAGCCCATGAGCAGCGACGAAGGCCGCCTTGAAGGCGCAGTCGGAACCCTGAGCATGCCGATTCGCGAAGGCGGCACCGGAGAAATCATCTTTGCGCTCAACGGCCTGCGGCGCTGTGCAGGCGCTCGTGCCGAAGATGGCAAGCCGATCGATAAAGGAACCGAAGTCGTCATCGCGCGCTATGAAAAGGGCATCGCTTACGTGAAGCGCTGGGACGAGTTCGCGTCTTGAGTTTGGTGAACCGCGGTCTTTCGAAACCGGTTTAGGTGGAGGACGGTGGAAGGAGGAATGTATGTTTGGGTTGCCGAACGATGTGGTGGTTATCGCCGGGCTTCTCGTTCTCGTGATCGTGATGGTCATGATTGTGATCGCCCGGATGTATCGAAAAGTGGGTCCCAATGAAGCGCTCATTCGCTACGGAATGGGCGGCACGCAGGTTTTCTCCGGCAGAGGCGCCTTGATCTTTCCCATGGTGCAGACCTGCCGCGAGCTTTCCCTCGAATTGATGTCCTTTGATGTCGCTCCGCAGCAGAATCTCTATACCAAGCAGGGCGTCGCGGTGACCGTCGAAGCCGTGGCGCAAATCAAGGTCAAAAACGACCGCGAATCCATTTTGACTTCCGCCGAGCAGTTCCTCACCAAGCAGCCTGAGCAGCGCGAAGCGCTGATCCGCCTCGTGATGGAAGGCCATCTGCGCGGCATCATCGGCCAGCTCACGGTCGAGCAAATCGTCAAGGAACCCGAGATGGTCGGCGACCGCATGCGCTCCACTTGCGCCGAGGATATGAGCAAAATGGGGCTTGAGGTGGTCAGTTTCACGATCAAGGAAGTCCGTGACAAAAACGATTACATCACCAACATGGGCCGGCCGGATGTCGCCCGCATCAAGCGCGACGCGGAGGTTGCCGCCGCCGAAGCCGAGCGCGACATTGCCATCAAGCGCGCCGAAGCCACTCGCGCCGCCGCCGTGGCGAAAGCCCAAGCGGACCAGGAGCGCGTCGCCGCGGAAACCGCTTCCCTCGCCAAGCAAGCCGAAGCCCAGCGCGATCTCGACATCAAGAAAGCCAGCTTCCTGGAAGCCACCAAGCGCGCCCAGGCGCAAGCCGATAAAGCCTACGAAATCGAAACCAACATCAAACAGCAGCAGGTGATCGCGGAAGCCGTCCGCGTCCAGCAAGTCGAACGCGAAGCCCAGATCAAAGTCCAGGAAGCCGAAATTGCCCGGCGCGAACGCGAACTCATTGCCACCGTCCTCAAGCAGGCCGAAATCGAGCGCCAGCGCATCGAGACGCTGGCCAACGCCGAACGCCAGCGCCTGATGACCGAAGCGGAAGGCCGCGCCGCCGCCACCCGCGCACAGGGCGAAGCCGAAGCCGAAATCATCTTCAAGAAGGGCGAAGCCGAAGCCAAGGCCATGAACATCAAGGCGGAAGCCTTCCAGGAGTACAACCAGGCCGCCGTGATCGACAAACTCTTCACCGGCCTGCCCGAGGTTGTTCGCGCGCTCAGCGAACCGCTCAGCAAGGTGGACAAGGTCACCATCGTCTCCACGGGCAATGGCGATGCCGCCGGCGCCTACAAACTCACCGGCGACGTGACCAAAATCGCCGCGCAGGTCCCTGCGCTGTTCGAAGCGCTCTCCGGCATGCAGATGTCGGACCTGCTCGCCAAGGTGCGGCTGATCGGCGAAAAAGCGCCGAAGCCCGGCGCGCCCGCAAGCAAATCCTAACCGCCGCTTCCGTCCGGTGAGTCCGCAAGGACTCACCGGGCGCTTCGCAGCTCTTCGGGGGAATGGAGATGGCTGTCAAACAAAAACTGTTAGTCCTCGCAATGGTGGTCCTCACGGCGCTGGTTCTGCTGGCGAGTTATGCCGTCACTGCGGTGACCGCAATCGTCGAGAACGCCTTCGCCTTCGGTCTTGCCGCCGCCTTCGTCAAGCTCGCAGCCCTGATTTCCGGCGGCTGGAGTTCGTAGTCGTTCGAAAGCCTCTTTGAAAGGAGCAACATGATGGGACTTCTGGAACGCGTCAGCACGTTGATTCGAGCCAACCTTAACGATCTCGTGGATCGCGCCGAGGACCCCGAGAAGATGATCAAGCAAGTCATCCTCGACATGGAGAACCAATATATCCAGGTGAAAACGCAGGTCGCCGTTTCCATCGCCGACCTCCACATGCTCGAGAAGAAATTGAAGGAAAACGAAGACGCCGGCAAGGAGTGGATGCGCAAAGCCGAGCTGGCCGTGGACAAAGGCGAGGACGATCTCGCTCGCGCCGCGCTGGACCGCTATCAAACCGCCGCACGCCTCTCCCAAAGTTTCCGTGAACAGGTGGAGGACCAGCGCGCACAAGTGGAAACGCTGAAAACGGCGCTGCAAAAACTCGGGGCCAAGTTAGACGAAGCCAAATCCAAGCGCGACCTGCTGCTGGCCCGCCATCGCCGCAGCATCGCTCTCAACAAAGCCGCTCGCGCGCAGAGCGCGCTCGGCGCGCAGGCCAACTCCGCCACTTTCGATCGTCTGAAAGAGCGCGTGCATCACAGCGAAGGCGTCGCCACGGCCGAAGTCGAGTTGCTCCGCGACGACGTCGGCGACCGGCTTGCTCGCCTCGACCGTGACGCCGAAGTCGAGCGCCTGCTGAGCGAACTCAAGGAGCGGCGCAGCCTCCCGCCGGCGTAGGCCGATGGAAGAGCGAAGCGACTGAGCCCACGGCCAGCCTTTTGCCTCTGTCTGTGTCTCTGTTTGTATTGAGCTTCTCTGGCCGCCGGAGCAAATCGCCCGCGGTGAAAAGCCCAGCCGCAGGAGCCCAACCCGCTTTCTCGAGATCGTGCAGCTGTGTGTTCAGGGCGTTGGCGAACAGGTAGCCGGCCTCTGGTGACACCACGGGAGGGAATCCTTTCCGACCGGTATTCCCTCCAACCAACGTAGTTCGAAGGATTCCATGCGAAGCCTGCTCCTGGCCTTCTTTGCCAATCCGGTTTGGGAATGGCTTTACAAGCTCGGCGGACCCGGCCTCATTCTCCTGGGACTTGTGGATAACTCGGTGGTTCCTCTGCCGGGAAGCATGGACGCCTTTGTCATTCTTTTGTCCGCCCATCGCCGGGCCTCGTGGCCTTGCTACGGCTTACTGGCGGCGATCGGCGCGGTTGCGGGCGGATACATTACCTACCGGCTTGCAGAGAAGGGCGGCGAGGAGACTCTGGAAAAGAAAATTGGCAAGCGCCGGGCGGAGAAAGTGTACAAGTACTTCGAGAAGGGCGGTTTCGCGACCGTGGTCATTGGTGCGGTTCTGCCTCCGCCGTTTCCCACGGTTCCCGTCCTCATGGCCGCGGGAGTGCTGCACTATCCGCGGAAGAAGTATCTGATTGCGTTGAGCACCGGCCGTACAACGCGTTTTTTGGCCGTTGCCTATATCGGACACGTTTACGGCAAAGCCATCATCAGCGCGCTTCATCCTTACTACAAACCCGTCCTGTACGGCCTCATCGCCCTGGCTGTGACGGGCGTGAGTTCCTGGCTGCTTTATATGAAGTGGTATCGCGCAAGGACGCAGCGGGGGGAAAGAGCCCGCGGCGAAAAAGCCGAGGAGAGGCCCGGTCCGGGGCGCCACACTGAGGGCTCCAAACACGAATAGGGGGAATCCCTGCTTGCTCCGCGTTGTGGCGCTCTACCCTGAAGCGGGAGCTCTTCGCAAATGCGAACTTAACCTCCGGCAATCGCTCCCACGATCAAGAGCGGCTCGCGCCCCGACGCCACTTCCGGCGGTAAAGGCGCATCTGGCGCCTGGTGCGACCAATCCTCCTGGCAGGCGAAAAACCGCAGGAAGGCCCGCCGCTGAAACGTTACGTGATCGCGAATCGTGCCCTTCAGCGCCGGATACTGCCGCTCGAGCTCGTCCAGCACCGACCGCAAGGTGACGTCGCCGTCAACCCGCACTTGCACTTCGCGCCCGACGCGCGCCAGCGTCCGCAAATGCGCCGGCAATTCCACGCGGATCATGCCAGTGTCTGAACCTCGATGGAAAGGACTGCCGGCAAATCGTGCACAATCGGCTTCCATTCGTCGCCCGCATTGGATGAGGCATAGACCTGTCCGCCTGTTGTGCCGAAATACACTCCGCAAGGGTCGAGCGAGTCCACGGCCATCGCGTCTCGCAGGATGTTCACGTAGCAGTTGCTCTGCGGCAGCCCCTTCGTCAGCGGCTCCCATTCGTTGCCGCCCGTTCGGCTGCGGAATACGCGCAGCTTTCCATCCGGCACAAAATGCTCGGAGTCGCTCTTGATCGGCACCACGTAAATCGTCTGCGGCTCGTGCGCGTGGACGTCAATTACAAAACCAAAATCCGTGGGCAAATTACCGCTGACTTCCGTCCAGGAATCGCCGGCGTTGTCGCTGCGCATTACGTCCCAGTGCTTCTGCATAAAAAGGACGTGGGGCCGCGACTTGTGCATCGCGACGTGATGAACGCAGTGGCCCACCTCGGCGTTCGGGTCGGGAATATATTGCGAGTGGAGGCCCCGATTGATGGGTGTCCAGCTCGCCCCTCCATCATCCGTGCGAAACGCGCCGGCCGCCGAAATGGCGATGTACATCCGCCGGGCGTTGCTTGGATCCAGAAGGATCGTGTGCAAGCACATTCCGCCCGCGCCCGGCTGCCAACGCGGGCCGGAGCCATGCTTGCGCAATCCGGAGAGCTCTTCCCAGGATTTTCCGCCGTCCGTCGAGCGGAACAGTGCGGCGTCCTCGATCCCTGCATAGACCGTATCCGGGTCCGTGAGAGACGGCTCGAGGTGCCAAACGCGCTTGAATTCCCAGGGATGCGCCGTGCCGTCATACCACTGATGCGTCCCCGGCACTCCGTCATATACGAACTTGTTGTCCATGGTTTCCCAGGTTTTTCCGCCGTCATTCGACCGGGGCATCACCTGACCAAACCAGCCGCTCGATTGCGACGCGTAGATGCGGTTCGGGTCCGCCGGCGATCCCTTCAGGTGATATATCTCCCAGCCCGCGAAATGCGGACCGTCGATCTCCCACTTGTCTCGCTTGCCGTCGGAAGTCAGGATGAACGCGCCCTTTCGCGTCCCCACCAGCACCCTTACGTCGCTCATTGATTTCTCCTCTGCGAACTCCGTAGCATAGTTTCCTGCCCTTGCCCCAACAACCCGAGTAACTCGGCGGTCCAAGCTGAAGAATCCATGAAGGCCATGCGCCTAGAATACGCGTGAGCCGCCTGGCTGTTTCCGCTGGCGCTGTCCTCGCCGGCGTTCCGATCGCTGCCTGCTGGCGCCCCAGTATTGCGCGTTAACTTGCTTTTTGCAAGTGATAATCTTTGATCCCGGCCGCCGCCCCTTTTGCATCCCCACGCAAAAGAAAAAGGGCCAACCGCGTGGTTCTCACGATTGACCCCGTTCTTTGCGGCATTTGGCGGAGCCTGAAGGAGGCAGGCCCAGCCCGAGACCGCTTGTGCTCTGGTCAAACCAGAAATTCGGTTATCGCGCTGCCGCGGACCGCGGACCGCGCAGCGGCCGGCGCACCAAATCCTCGACGGCTTCAGCTCCGCGCCGCGCCACATTCACCAGCGGATGGCTGCTGTTCGCCACGCGCTGAACCGCCACTTCCCAGCTTTTCTGCAGCATGTACAGCCCGCCCGCGAGGAAGGCGATTAGGCCGAATACCAGGGCGAACAGCGCGAAGGCCGCGAGGAGCTCCCTCACAAAGTAGAGCTGCAGCGCCACTACCGTCCCCAGAAACCACCACATCCACTTCCGGCTTGCATCTTTCTTCGTCATGTTGTTGGTTGACCCGCCCCCACCTCGGTTCCCGCTCACGGCTTTACGTCCTGCTTCTCTTATCTGACTGGTACCTGTCACTTAGATGCGTTCCCCTGTTCCTTTGGTCCATCGGATTACCTGTACAGTTTGACAGGGGGGCTGTGAAAAGACGATGGTACAGAAGGCACATTTTTGGTCGTAAACCAACCTCCTAGTACCAGCCTTGGGGGCACAGAAGGCGGCTTAAAGTATTGTTTTGCTATGAGTTACATGAAATAGCTGTTTCGCCGCGGCATTCGCCTGTTTTTTGCTGTACTAGCTGTGGAAAACCTGGCCTTCGGGACAGGGGCAACCTCCTTCACTACAATGGTGTGCATTACCGCCTGGCCGTTTCGCCCCATTCGGGGCAGAAGCGCAAGAGCAGTGGCATTCTTCGCTTTTATTTCGCCATTGTCAAGTGAATTTCCAGCCGTTCCGGGACCGGGCTGGCTGGCGCCGACGCCGTACAGCAGGCTGAATTAGGCAAACTGAAGGCCGGGTTTCTGTGGGATTTGCCGAGACCCAAAACATGCGGCCTTAGCCGAGGAGTTCATGGAAGGGGACACAGACGCACATAGCGCGAGCAGAAACGCGCTGGTATGCAATTCTCGAAGGCTTTTGACCGCTATTGGTTGCTCTTCAGGGCGTAGCCCAGGTCAAAAGGCAGCTTCCCGTCCACTCGCAGCACTTTGACAGCGCTGTTAATCGCGTACACATCCACAATTCCGACGGCGCCAGGCGTCGCTGCAACGGTTCGCAGCAGATCCTCGTCGCTCTCCACGATTTTGACCACTGTATGCGCTTCATTCAATTTGGCTATCACCGCCGTGACATCGCTGCCGGAAGCGCCAAAAAGCTTGAGCGACGCCGAGCGCATCTCGGCGCCCTCCGGCTCCTTCACCACCAAGAGGAACGCCTTCCCGTCCGGCCATGACTTTATCGCGCCTTTGCAGAGCTTGACCAAATCGGAGAGCGGCAAATCGGTGAGCTTACTGCCGGCGGAAACGACAACGGCCATGTTTTTCACCGCCGGCGATGCGGAAGCCGTAAGTATCCACGCCGCGCCAAAAGCCGCCGCGAACTTCAGCCATCGCGCTTTCGCGTGAGGTTTCATCGTGCAACTCGCTTTCCTGCTCTCCGCAGTATCGGAACGCCGCGGCACGGGCGGCAAGTGCTCGTTTCGCGCGCTGTGCCCAAGTCGTTTGCCAATGCGCAGGCCGTCACACCTGTCCGCCGGACCAGTAGGCTCCGCGTGCCGCCGCAGGCTAACTTGCCCGCAGGAGAAACGTGTGCCCATGATCCGCCTGCGAAGTCTGACGCTCCTGTCTGTTGCTCCGGCGCTCGCGCTCTTCTTCTGTGTTTCCGCCGAGTCCGTTGGCGCCCAGTCTTCTTCCCAATCCGCCAACCAGTCCGGCGAGTCGGTTCAGCCAGCGGTGACCGATGCGCGGCTCCGCCGGGCTCCCGAGCCTTCCGTTGCGCTCCCTGCGCAGCAGCTTTTTGGTTCCCTGCCCGTCGCGACCCGCTCTCCCGAAGCCCGCAAGCTGCTTGAGCAGGCCATCGAGCAGTACGAAAACGTGGAACTCGATACGTGTCTCGCCTCGGCTCGCAAAGCCACCGAACAGGATCCCCAGTTTGCCCTTGCCTACGCCGTCTGGTCCTTTGCGGCGCGCCGGGATGAGCCCGCTCCGGCAGCGATTGCCAAAGCCAACCAGCTCGCCGCTGCGGCTCCCGCCGAGGAACGGCTCCTCGTGCACTGGATGACCGCCACGCAATCGCCCGATCTCCTTCCAGCGATTCAGGCCATGAACGATCTGCTGACCAAATTTCCCAAGAACAAGCACATCCTCTATCTGACCGCCGAGTGGCTTTACTTCCAGCAGGACTACGACCGGTCGCGCAAGCTTTTCGAGGAGGCCCTGCGGCTCGATCCGAATTTTCCGCCGGCACTCAACATGCTCGGGTACGCCGCGATTGAAACCGGAGAGCCCGATCCTGCCAAGGCCCTCGCCGCGCTCCGCCGGTACGCCGAACTGCTGCCCAATCAGCCGAATCCCCAGGATTCTCTTGGCGAAATTTCGCGCTACATCGGGGACGACAAGGCATCGCTCGAGCACTACGCCGCTGCGCTGAAAATCTCTCCGACGTTCTACACCTCTCAGATCGGTCTTGGGGATACCTCCGCGCTCATGGGCGACTATTCCCGGGCGCGCGCGGAATTGGACAAGGCGCTTCCCCTGGCGCCCACCAATCGCGACAAGCTCCATGTGGAGTTTGAGAAAGCCATGGTGAGCTTCTGGGAAGGCAAGCCCGAGCAAGGCCGCGCCGAACTCGCCACTCTCGCCGCGAAGGCGGCGGATCAAAAAGACGCCTACGCCCAATACGAAATCGGCCTGGGCCGCGCCTTCCTCGCCAAGGATATGGAAGAAGAGCTATCCCTTCTTGACGAGCTCGAAACCGCCTTCGCCCATTCCGTTCCGGGCATGAGCGACACCGACCGCCACACGGCGCTGGCCTCGATGCTTCGCGAACGCGTACGCCTGCTCAGTCTCAAGGGCCAGCGGGCCGCCGCGGGCAAAGCGGTCGAGGAGCTCGAGCAGCTCGCCACTCGCACCCGCGACCAAATTATTGAGGATTGTTACGATTCCGCGCGCGGCTATCTGCTATTCGCGGAGGGTGACTACTCGGGCGCCCTGGAGGAACTGAGCACCGATACGCAGAACCCGCTGGTCGCGCGGCAAATCGTTCTTACCTACGAAAAGCTCGGCGATCCGGGCTCCGCCGCTCTCGCGCGCAATCGCCTTAGGTATCTTCGCGCCCCGACTCCTCAGTGGTATCTCGTCACGCAAGCGGCGAACACTGAATCCGCCGCCGTCCAGTAGCGCCGCGGTTTCCGGTTTTCCCCAAGCTCTGCCGCGGCAGGGTGCCGAAGATGGCGCTTTTGCCGCGCCAGCTTCTCGCGCTGGCAAGTCTCTTTGCCTGTCTCCCCTGCGTGAGATCCGTGGCGATGCCTCTTCCCCGAGTCACGCGCGCTTTAACTGGCGCACCAACCAAATCAAAATAACCGCTCCCACAAACGACACCACAATCGATCCGAGCAGCCCCCAAGCCCCCAAGCCGAGCAGTCCAAAGACAAATCGTCCAATGACTCCGCCCAGAATGCCGATTACGATATCCATCAGCAACCCGTACCCGCCGCCCTTCATGACCTTTCCCGCGAGCCAGCCCGCGATCAAGCCAATCACAATGGCCCAAACGAGCCCCATGATCATGTTTTTCTCCTTCGCGCTTTTTGCGCGCCAAGCGATCCCACGGCCGGGAACCCTTCTATAAGCTTCTCTTGCCGTCTGTCAAATGCGATCCGGTGGCAAGGATCAGGTCTCCTGAGTTTTCCATCAATCGGGTTGGCAGGCGTGCGGGGCAGCGGTGCGCAGTTTGCTTTTCTCTCCCGGCCCGCCCAACAATATCGGGTTGGGCGGCCAAGTGCCGCGCACAGAGGTAACCGATGCCCGAAGCCGTAATCGTCTCCGCAGTGCGGACCCCGGTGGGGCGCGCGTACAAAGGCTCGCTCCGCACAACGCGCCCCGATGACCTGGCCGCGCTGGCGATCAAGGAAGCGCTCGCGCGGGTTCCCGCGCTCGATCCGAAAAATATTGATGATGTGGTTCTTGGGTGTGCCATGCCCGAAGGCGAACAGGGCATGAACGTGGCGCGCATCGCGTCTCTGCGAGCGGGCCTGCCCGTGGAGACTTCCGCCATGACGATCAACCGCTTCTGCTCTTCCGGCCTGCAAGCCATTGCCATTGCGGCCGAACGCATTCGCTCGGGCGGAGCGGAGGTGATCGTGGCCGGCGGGACCGAATCCATGTCCATGGTGCCCATGGGCGGCAACAAAATTTCACCGAATCCCTGGCTCATGGACCACTACCCCGATACGTACATCAATATGGGCCTGGGCACCGAAAATATCGCGCGCAAATTTGGCATCACGCGCGAGCAAGCCGATGAATTCGCGCTGAACTCGCACAAGAAGGCGCTGGCGGCCATCGCAGCCGGCAACTTCAAGGACGAAACCATTCCCGTGGAGGTCAAAATCACGTCCGTGCCGAACGGCAACGGAGCTTCGCCGAAATCCAAGGCCGCGCCGAAACCAACAACCGAGAGTTTTCGATTCGCAACGGAAGAACTGCCGCGCGCCGACACTTCGCTCGAAGTTCTCGGCAAACTCAAACCCGCGTTTCACCTGAAGGGCACGGTCACGGCGGGCAACAGTTCGCCGATGAGCGACGGCGCCGCGGCGACCGTCATCATGTCCTCCGATCGAGCTTCAGAGCTTGGGATTAAGCCGCTCGCGCGCTTCGTTGCCTATGCGACCGCGGGATGCCCGCCGGAAGAATTCGGTCTTGGCCCGGTCTTCGCTATTCCCAAGGCGCTGAAACTAGCGGGGCTCTCGCTGAATGACGTGGCCGTGATTGAACTGAACGAAGCCTTTGCCGCGCAATCGCTCGCCGTGATTCAGCAGGCGCATCTTGATCCCGCCAAGGTGAATCCGAATGGCGGCGCCATCGCCCTCGGCCATCCGCTGGGCTGCACGGGCGCGAAACTCACCGCGACTTTGATCCGCGATTTGCAGCGCAAGAACGCGCGCTATGGCATGGTTACGATGTGCGTCGGGGGAGGCATGGGCGCCGCGGGAATTTTTGAGCGGCTCACCTGAACTGCGCGCGGCAGATACGGCGCCGCCCTAAGCGATACTGCAGAGGAGGCACGCTCGAAGGGAACGACCGGCTGACTGACCATGTCCTCACGAATGAGTGTTACGGCCCGGCGGCCGCAAACGCTTCGCCGCAAGCTGACAACTTATTTCGTTCTGACTTTCGCGATCTCGTGGGTTGGAGCGTTGGCCGTCGCCGCGCCACACTGGCTGCGCCAGGAACCCGTGCCAAAGGTTGCGGGGCTCATGATGTTTCCAGTGATGCTGCTGGGCCCGAGCGTCGCGGGCGTCGCACTCACGCGCTTCTACGACGGCAAAGCGGGAGTGCGCGCGCTTTTCGCAAGCATTTTCTGGCCGCGTGTTCCGGCGCTTTGGTGGACGATCCTCCTTATTTTTCCCGCAGCGATTCTCGCCGTCCTCCACTTGCTAAAAGCCTTTGTTTCGCCCGAATACTCGCCGAATCATTTTTGGATGGGCGTGCTTTTCGGACTTCCGGCGGGCTTGCTGGAAGAAATCGGGTGGACCGGCTTTGCGACCCGGAAACTCGTCACACGGGAAAATGCGGGCTGGCCGAGCTTGCTCATCGGAATTCTCTGGGCGCTCTGGCATCTTCCGGTGGCGGACTTCCTTGGCGCGGCCAGTCCGCACGGAAAATATTTTGTGCCGTTTTTCTTGGCGTTTGCGTCGATCCTCACGGCCGTGCGCGTCTTGATCGTCAAGGCGTATCTGGGCACGGACAGCATCTTGCTTTCGCAGTTGATACACGGCGCTTCCACCGGCTCGTTAGTGGTTTTCGGCCCATCCGGGGTCACGCCGGCGCAGGAAGCGCTGTGGTATGCCGCGTACGGCGCCACGCTGTGGCTCATGCTGCTGGTCGCGAAGGAGCCGCGTTGAACACGGCCGAGTTCAGCGCGCTCATTTTTGTCGGATCGTGTCTCGCCGGATTTCTTGGGGCGCTCACGGGACTTGGGGGCGGCGTGGTGATTGTGCCCATGCTAACGCTGCTCTTCAGAGTGGATATCAAATATGCGATCGGCGCGGCGCTGATTTCGGTGATCGCCACGTCATCGGGAGCCGCGGCGGCGTACGTTCGCGAAGGGTACTCGAACGTCCGCGTGGGGATGTTCCTCGAAATCGCGACGACGATCGGCGCGATCTGCGGCGCGGTCATCGCGATTTACCTGCGCGCGTCGGTCATCGCGGTGATCTTTGGCTCGGTGCTGCTCTATTCCGCGTTTCTTTCGTACCGGCAGAAGCCGCACGCTCGAGGCCAGGTGGAAACCGGAAGGCTCGCGCGGTGGCTGCAAATGGATGGGAGCTATCCGACGGCAAATGGACGCGAAGCCTATCACGTGCGCAATGTGCCGCAGGGATTCGGATTGATGTACATCGCGGGTGTGCTCTCCGGTCTGCTCGGCATCGGCTCGGGCGCGGTCAAGGTGCTCGCCATGGATCAGGCGATGAAGCTGCCTTTCAAGGTTTCGACCACGACGAGCAACTTCATGATCGGTGTGACCGCCGCCGCAAGCGCGGGAATTTATCTGAGCCGCGGATATGTCGACCCGGGACTGGCAATGCCGGTGATGCTCGGTGTGCTTTCCGGTTCGCTCTTGGGCGCGCGTGTTTTGACTGGCGCGACGGTAAAAGTCTTGCGGATCGTCTTTGCCGTGGTGATTGCGGCGCTTGCGGTGGAAATGATTTTGAACGGGCTGAGCGGAAGGATTTAGGTTGCAAAGTGAGCGATTCTGGCAGCGGGCGACTCTTGCCGGGCTGACATGAGAGCTGGAGATGGGTGAGATCGAAGGAGCGGAAGTGGTTCGCGAGGTGGATCGCGGGGCGGAACAACGGATGGACGAGTGGATGGGCCGGCTGCTTCAGGGCGGCGTGACGCTTGCTGCCGCGCTCGTGCTGGCGGGCGGCGTCCTTTACCTGCTGCGCCACCCCATGCCCACCGATTACAGGCAATTTCACGGCGAGCCGCAGGATTTGCGAAGTATCCGCGGGATCATCGCGAATGCGAAAGCGCTGAATGGCAGCGGACTGATTCAATTGGGATTGCTGGTGCTGATCGCTACACCGGTGGCGCGAGTGGTGTATTCCGTGGCGGCCTTCGCCGTGCAAAGGGATTGGAAGTACGTGGTCATCACGCTGATCGTGCTTGGGCTTTTGTGTTACAGCCTCTTTGGGCAGGCCTGAACCTGCGCGCGAGCGGGAGCTTTGCGCAAGAGTCCTTCGGTTCAGGTATGTTGTAGAGGCGGATCTTGCGATCGTGCGGCGCGAATCGTGGCCCGATTGGGGCTGCGGACGTGGCAAGCCCGGAGCGAGCGGCGCGACACAGCCGGTTTTGACTCGATTGCCGGGCTTGGAGCGGCAGCGTAATATAAAGCTGTTTCCGCCGCTCAAGAGAGGAATTTTGCGCCCAGCGAATCGCAAGGAGAACCCATGGCGACAGCAACGCTGAACCGGACCGCAGCAAAGGGGGGCGGATTCCTGCTGGAATCGCCTGCTCCCGAGGATGTGTTCACGCCAGCGGACCTGAATGACGACCAGAGGCTTATTGGGCAGACTGCCGAAGAGTTCGTCGTGAAGGAAGTGCTGCCGCTGGTCAAGGACCTCGAAAACAAGAAGCCGGGCCTGATGGCGCAGTTGGTGCGAAAGGGCGCCGAAGTCGGGTTGATGGGCGGAGGAATTCCGGAAGAGTATGGCGGAGCGGGCCTGGACAAGATTTCGACGACGGTGCTCACGGAGAAAATCTCGATTTATGGCGGGTTTGCGGTAACGCACGGAGCGCACGCGGGCATCGGCACACTGCCCATCGTCTATTTCGGGACGGAAGAGCAAAAGAAAAAATATCTGCCGAAGCTGGCGAGCGCGGAATACATCGGCGCCTATTGCCTCAGCGAACCGCAAGCGGGTTCCGACGCACAGAATTCCCTGACGCGGGCCGTGCTCAACAAGGAAGGCACGCACTACATCCTGAACGGGCAGAAGATGTGGATCACGAACGGCGGCTTCGCGGACCTGTTCGTGGTCTTCGCGAAAATCGACGGGGAGAAATTCACGGCATTCATCGTCGAGCGCGCGTTCCCCGGATGCAAGCCCGGGAACGAAGAGCACAAGATGGGCATTCACGGCAGCTCGACGACGCCGGTTTTCCTCGAAAACTGCGCGGTCCCGAAGGAAAATCTGCTGCACGAAATCGGCCGCGGGCACATCGTGGCGTTCAACATCCTGAACGCCGGGCGCTTCACGCTGGGTGCTTCCTGCGTTGGCGGCGCGAAGCACGTGCTGATGACCGCATCGAAGTACGCGAAGGAACGAAGAGCGTTCGGGAGGCAAATCGGGGATTTCGGCCTGATGAAGGAAAAGCTGGCGAACATGGCGGTTCGAATCTTCGCGGTGGAATCGATGGTGTATCGCAGCGCGGGGAACATCGAAGCGGCGATGAGTTCCGCTTCCGGCGATAAAGTCGCTCACTCGATGAAGGTGCTGGAGGAGTACGCGATTGAAAGCTCGATTGCGAAGGTGTATGGCAGCGAGATGCTGGATTTCGTGGTGGACGAGGCGGTGCAAATCTTCGGCGGATACGGCTTTCACGAAGATTATCCGGTGTGCCGCGCCTACCGCGATTCGCGCATCAACCGGATTTTTGAGGGCACGAACGAAATCAACCGCATGCTCATCATTCAAATGCTGATGAAGCGCGCGATGGGCGGGCAACTTCCGCTGATTCCGGCGGCGATGAAGCTGGCGGACGAAATCCTGGCCGGGCCAGCCTTCGAGGAAACACCGGAAGGCGTGCTGGCGGACGAAGCGCGCGTGGTGGCAAACGCCAAGAAAATGTTTTTGCAAGCCGCGGGCGGAGCGGTGCAGAAGTATCGCGATAAGCTGGCGGAGGAGCAAGAACTGGTGGCCGCTCTGGCGAACATCGTGATGGAAATCTACGCGATGGAGAGCTGCTTGTTACGCGCGCAAAAGGCAGCGAAGAAGAACGCCGCAGGAGCAGCCATCATGGCCGATGCGGCGCGCGCGTTCATCCACGATGCCGCGGAACGCGCGGAGCACGAAGCAAAGCGGGTCATCGCGGCGGTGCACGAAGGCGATGTGCTGACGACGCAGATGGCGGTGCTGCGGCGCTTCGCAAAACGCGCACCCGTGGACACGATCGCGCTGCGGCGCAGCGTGGCTGCGGCCGTGCAGTCTCAGGACCGCTACCCGTTCGAAGGACGATAGAATTTCCGCAACCGGGCCCGGAGTCGAATCCTCTCGCGTGGGGTGCAAGAATGCTCAGGGAACCCGAACCCCGGGAACCATCCGACCGCGCATGCCAGGGCAATCCCCATGGGGAACTGCCTTGCAATCTCTCGGCTACCGTCCATTGCGTGCTATGCGATTTGTGGTTCTGCGATGTGCACGCGGAGGATGAAGTGTGGCACGCGTGCATGACGGCGCAGAACGATGAGGGCGGCGAGGCGTAGAACCTGGTGACCGTCTCCACGCTGTTTGCCGATGCGAATCGCCCAAGCGCCGGCGCCGCAAAAGGTCTGCGCGGGCTTCTGCATACATGGACACAACTGGCCCATCGGTCAGCGTCCGGGGCGCGATTAATCCCATAAACTAGCGTCCAGACTGATCTCGCGTTCCATGGTGATTGCATTGTCGCGCGGAAGAGGGAGCGGCATGCCTCGCAAGTTGCTCATAGCGACTTCTGGACTGGTGTCCCTGCACGTCGCGGCTATTCTTTGGGCCGGCCCCAGCGCGAATGGTTCTCTCTTCAGTAATGGCATCGAGGTGGCCATCAGCGCGCTCGCGGCCGCGCTCTGTTTTGGCGCGGCGCGCCGCGGCGAGGGACTCAGCCGCCCCTTCTGGCGTCTGACCGGCTACGGGTTGGCCATGTGGGGCGTCGCGAACCTCGGCTGGATGTACTACGAGGTGGCGTCAGGGACCGAACCGCCGGCCGGCTCCGCCGTGCGGTTCGTTTTCGCCGTGCACAGGATCTTTTTTGCCATGGCGCTTTTTCTGGATGGCGAGAAGGATGCTTCGCGGCTCGACCTCGAGTCGGTTCTGGATTTCGTGCAGTTGGCGATTGTTTTTTCGCTGGTCTACCTGGGTTTTTACTACGTGCCTTCGCTGCACACTGACGCGCATACCGCCATGGTCAGGCAATCCTGGGTGGAAATTGGCGAGGACTCCGCGTTGCTCGTGCTTGCCGGAATCCAGTGCCTGCGCACACAGGCCAAGCACTTGCGGTCCTTGTACGGCGGTTTGGCCATTTTTCTGGCGCTCTACACGATGGGCGCGGCGATTTCCGATTACCAGGCGCTAACGAAGGAATTACCCGCGGGAACTTGGCGGGATTTCTGCTGGACGATGCCGCTGCTCTACGCCATCTTCTGGGCCGCGAAATGGCATCCCGGCCCGGACAGCACGGGAGATTTCGCGCCGCGCGGGAGAACCATCGGCGCAACGCTGATCACGAATACGACCTTCGCGCTGGCTCCTCTCCTCGTGCTGCTCGAAACCGCGCAGCTCGGTTCCGGGTGGCGGTATTTCAGTTCGGCGATGCTGGCTATCTCTATTCTGTGCTTCGCTGCGCGGCTGGCGCTCAGCGAATCGCTCGAGGCAAAAAGCGCGGAAAGCGCCCGGCAGCACGCGCTGGCTCTGGACAGCGCGATGGACGGCATGGCCATCATCGACAAGTCGGGACACTATGCGTATGTGAACTCGGCGTACGCGCGAATGATGGGATACGAGAATCTGCAGTTTTTGCTGGGCAAACCGTGGCGCGAACTCGCCAACGAACGCGATGTAGAGACAATGCAGATGGAGATACGCAGGTCGCTTGCGGAGCGCGGGAAATGGTTCGGCGCGCTGACCCTGCACCGTCCGAGCGGCGCGGCGCTCCCCGTGGAAATGGCGGTCACAGCGTTGCCGGGGGGCGGCGTGGTCTGCGTCAGCCGCGACATCGCGGACCGCAGGAAGGCGGAGCTGGCGCGGATTGAAGCGGAGTTCAAATATCAAACCTTCGTCGAGCAAGTGGCCGCGATCAGCTATATCGCGGAGCTCGGCATTACAGGCCAATGGCTGTACGTTAGCCCGCAAGTGGAGAAAATCCTGGGCTACACGCCGGATGAGTGGCTGGCCAATTCACACGAGTGGATTCGCTTCGTGGCGGCGGAGGACCGGGGCATTGTGGAAGCCGCCGAAGCGGCTAGCGAGCGCGGGGAGCCATTCCAGGCGGAGTACCGGCTGCTCCGGAAAGATGGAAAAACGGTGTGGGTGAGCGACACGGCCGTGGTCGTGCACGGCAGCGATCTGCATCCGGTGATGGAAGGAATCATCGTGGACATCACGGATCGCAAGCAGCTCGAGATGCAACTGCAGCGTTCGCAGCGCATGGAAGCGGTGGGACGCCTTGCAGGAGGGATCGCGCACGACTTCAACAATTTGCTGACGATCATCAAGGGTTACACGGAGCTGGCGCTGAAACGCGCGGGAATTTCGGAGGCGCTGGCCGGCGACATTCAGCAAATCGACGGAGCGGCGGACCGAGCTTCGACACTGGTGCGGCAACTGCTTGCCTTCGGCCGGAAACAGGTATTGCAGCCGAAGGCGATCGATTTGAATGGCGTCGTGCTCGGGTTGCACAAACTGCTGCTGCGGCTAATGGGCGAAGATATCGAGATGGTTCTGGAGTGCGCGAAGAAAGTCGCGACCGTGAAGGCCGACCCAGGGCAAGTCGAGCAGGTGATCATGAATCTGGTGGTGAATGCGCGCGATGCCATGCCGAACGGCGGGCGGCTAACCATCGAAACCGCGAACGTGGACCTGGACGCGGACTACGCGCTGGACCACGCGACAGTGAAGCCTGGACGCTACGTGATGCTCGCGGTCTCCGACACGGGTACAGGAATGGACGCGGAAACGCAAACCCACATCTTCGAGCCCTTCTACACGACGAAGGCCAGCGGGCGCGGAACCGGGCTGGGACTCTCGACGGTGTACGGCATTGTCAAGCAGAGCGGCGGATATATCTGGGTGTATAGCGAGCTTGGGCGCGGGTCGACCTTCAAAGTCTACCTGCCCGTTGTCGAGGATCCGGCCGAGGCGGAACCGGCTCCGGCGAAAAGAGGGAGCGCAAAGAGCGGCTCGGAAACCATTTTGCTGGTGGAGGATGAAGAAGCCGTCCGGGAGCTGGCGCAAACACTGCTGAATGCGGACGGCTACACCGTGCTCGTGGCGCAGGACCCGATACACGCCGAGCAACTCTGCGCGGCGAGTGAAGGAAAAGTTCAATTGCTTCTGACGGACGTGGTAATGCCGGGAATGAGCGGACGCGAATTGGCGCGGCGAATTCAGGCGCGGGCGCCGCAGGTGCGCGTGCTGTATATGTCCGGCTACACGGACAACGTGATTGCAAGAGACGGACTGCTTGAGCCGGGGATCGCGTTCCTACAGAAGCCTTTCACTCCCGCAATGCTCAAGCAGAAGATTCGCGACGTGCTGGACGCTCCGCAGCCCACGCGCTCGGCGTAAGCGCCGGGGGCGCGGTTCGGCTGGAGGCCGCTGCCTGGGCTTAGCGATGGTGGCGAGTGTTTCCATGTTGAAGCGCTTGTAGTCGGAGTAGCGCGCCACAGCGTTCAGCCGGAAGCCTTTCCGCAGCAGGGCGAGCATGCCGACGTGCGCTTCTTTGCAGTCCGGAAGCCAGGTTTCAAGACGTGGCACGCCCGGAAATCTTACCGGCCTCACGCGGCGGTTCAGCACGAGGAACTGCCCGGCTGGCGCGCTAGTTTGTGGCCTTGGGCCGGTTCATATACTTTTCGGCAAGCCGGCTCTGCTTATTCTCCGTCGAAGTGAGCTGGCCCTTGATGAAGAGATAGCGCACGTCGGTGGTGAGCTCGAGGGGGTCGCCATTGGTAACGATAAGATTGGCGTCCTTGCCGATTTCGAGCGAGCCGATGCGATCGGAAAGTCCGAGGATTTGCGCGGGATACAGCGTGACGGCTTTTAGCGCTTCGTCGTAGGGCAAGCCGTAAGCGACCGCGTTCGCGGCGTTCTGGCCGAGACGGCGCGCAAAAGAGTTGTCGAAGCTGGCGATGGCAAATTTCACGCCGGCGTGGTACAGCTCCGCGGGCTGCGACAGCAAACGGTCGTACGGATCGTCTTCCTCAATGGGCAAGGTGAGCATGGGCCGGAGAATGACGGGCACGCCCTTGGAGCGCAGTAGGTCTTTCACTTTGTAGGCCTCCGCGCCGCCGGCGATGATGATGCGGAGTTTCTGCTGGTCCGCGAAATTGACGGCGTTGCGGATGTCGCGCGCTTTGTCGGCAAAAACGAGAACCGGCAACTGACCGCGGACGACAGGAACAAGCGCCGCGAGTTTCACGTCGGCTTCGTAATCCGCGCCCTGGCCGTGGCCGAGCGCCTGCGCATAGTGGCGCGCGCGGTCCAGCCATTCGGCGAGCTCATTCACCTGCTTGTCGTACTCCTTTTTCGCTTCGGTGTAGGGCTTTTCGCGGGTGGAAAAGGTGCTGAAATCAAAGCTGCGCGTCGAGATTTCCGGCCAGTTGATGACCATCGCAGCGGACCTCTTGATGGCCATGTCCTCCATCGTCCAGCCGGCCATGTGGATGGCGGAAGCTTGCCCGCCGATGACGCCGCGCGAGCCAAAAGAATCCATTCCGCCGCTCGCCGGGACGGCCAGAACTTCCGTGATGCCAGCGGCGCGCGTGACGGGAATGTGCTCGCTCGAGGGCAAGACAGCGGTGGCCGCGACTACGTCCGGGTTGTAGTTGCCGGTTTCGGTCGAGTCCACCGTGGCGCTGACCGCGCCGATTTCACGCAAGCCCATCTGCGTCACGGAGTCAAAAAGGCCGGGATAGACCTGCAGTCCTTTGGCATCAATGACTTTCGCTCCGGACGGCACGTCCACCGACGAGCCGACAGCGGCGATTTTCCCATCGCGCAGAACGATGGTGCCGTCGTCAATGGGCGCGCCATTAAGCGTGAAGATTCTCGCGTGCGTGATGGCGTAAACGGCCGGCTGCGATTGGGCGGAGGCGCCAGCCGCAAACCATAGACCGAAAGCAATGAGAAGAGACAAGGAAATCACGGCCATTTGGAGCTTCACCGATGTCCTCACAGGGCACCTCCTGCGACGTCCGCTGGATCACTCACGTGAGTGTTCCGGCTGGCGGCGGCTGAAGGCGGCTTCGGTTTCTCGTCCGGTTTCTTCTCGCCGGGCTTCTTCCCTTCCGCTTTCTTCTCGCCCGCCTTGCGTTCCTTTTCGAGCAGCGCCTTCTTTTCCTTTTCGAGCTCGGGACGCGCCGCGATATCGCGATCGCGGTCGAAATAGACGCGGCCATCAATGAGCGTTTTTTGAACGACGGCGTAGGCGCTCAGCGGGTCGTGATTGTAAATGACCAAGTCGGCGTCTTTGCCTACGTCGATCGAACCGACGCGCTTATCAATGCCGAGCTGAATCGCGGGATTGAGCGTGACGAGCTTCAGCGCTTCGAGGTGCGAAAGGCCGCCGTACTTCATGGTTTTGGCCGCCTCCTGATTCAAGTGCGTGGCCTCTTCGGCGTCATCCGAGTTGATGGAGACGATCACGCCGCGCCGCGTCATGATGGCCGCGTTGTAAGGAATGGCACCGTACGCTTCCACCTTGTAGGCCCACCAATCGGAGAAGGTGGAAGCGCCGGAACCAGCGGCCGCGATTTCGTCGGCGACCTTGTAGCCTTCGAGGACGTGCTGGAAGGTGCGCACTTTGAAGCCAAACTCCCTGGCAACGCGCAGGAGCATCAGGATTTCGTCTTCTCGGTAGCAGTGCGAGTGCACGTAGCGCTTGCCTTCGAGGACCTCGACGAGGGGATCAAGGCGCAGATCGCGGCGGGGCGGAATCAGGTTTTTCTCGCCGGCCGCAACTCTCTTGTTGTAGGCGTCCCAGGCCGCTTTGTAATCGCGCGCCTCGGTGAAGGCGGCGCGAATGGTTTCCTCGACGCCCATGCGGGTCGCCGGATAACGCTTGGGCTGGCCGGGAACGCTGAAATTGGAACGCTTGGGATTTTCACCGAGGGCGAATTTGATCCCGGGCAGGGCGCCTTCAAACGGCAGCTTCGAGGCCGGCTGGCCCCAGCGCAGTTTGATGACCTCGGTCTGTCCGCCGATGGCGTTGGCGGAACCGTGCAGGATGTTCGCCGTGGTGACGCCGCCGGCAAGGTCGCGGTAAATGTCGGGATCGTCGGAATTCAGCACTTCGGCGATGTTGGCGATGGACGAAACGGAGATGCTGCCTTCATTGACGCTGCCATCCACGGCGATATGCGAGTGACAGTCGATGATGCCTGGGATCACGTACTGTCCTTCGGCGTTTATCACCTGCGCTCCGCTCGGCGCCTTCACGGCTTGACCGACTTCGGCAATTTTTCCGTCCCGGATGAGAATCGAGCCGTGCTCGATGATGCCGTGCGATACGGTCATGACCGTGGCGTTCTGAATCAGAATCACAGGGGGCGCATCGGGCGGTGTCGCCGGCTGCGCCGCGAGTGGGACGCCAAGCGCCAGCCCGGCGGCCGCAACTGCTCCCAGCCAGGTCTTTCTAATCATCGCAGGTCTCCTTGCCGGCTCGCGCTTTCTTCGGCCGCTTGAGCCATGGGCTTGGTTCCGGTGAAATCAATCGCGTACCCAAGAACGCTGATGGTCCCCTTCAGTGCTGTTCCATCGAACGTTCCGGAAAAGGTCACATCCGCCGGCGAATCCTGCACCGGCAGATTGATGACGAAGCTGAACTTGTCCGCACTCAGATAGCCGCTGATGATGTTCGAGGTGCCGCGCCGGCCACTGACCGTTCCGCTGAGGGTGCCGTCCTTGGCCATCTCGACGTTCAAAGTGGATTCTTCCGGGCCCTCGGGCGTCGTGTAAGAGAGCTTCCAGGTGCCGCTCATGTCGCCCTTCGGCGGATCTTTCGGCTTTTCCGGTTCGCGGATGTCGAAGCGCTCGCCGTCCACGAAGACGTATTTGATTTTGGTTTTCTCATCAAAGAGGTCGCCGTCGGTCACCACCAGGTTTGCGATCTTGCCTTTTTCAATCGAGCCAAGCCGATCCGCGACGCCAAAGATTTCGGCGGCGGAAAGCGTCAGAGCCCGCAGCGCCGCATCGGGCGCGAGGCCTGCATCAATCGATTTTTTGGCGGCCTTTAGCATGTCCTTTGGCGTGGAGATACCGCCATCATAGAAGGCGAACTTTACGCCGTTCTTTTCCAGCGCGGCGGGTGACGAAGGGGCGCGGTCGCGGAAGCGCAGCACTCGCAGGGACGGCGTCTGATCCGGATCGGCGTCTTTTTCCGCCTCCGGCCACTTCAGGTCCACCAGCACGTCCATCTTTTTTGCGGCGATTTCGGGCGCCACTTCGTAGGCCATCTGTCCGCCGTAAAGGACCGCGCCCTTCAGTTGCCAGCGGTCCGCCAGTTCGAGTCCGCGGCGCAACTGGAGCGAACTGTTCGCGGGAATCAGCACAATGGCGTGGTCTTCGAGGGCATCCGCCAGGGCCGCCTCGGTGCGGTCGTAGCGGGGTCGCGGCCCCCCGCGTGGATTCTTTTCGTAGATTTCTTGTGCTTTGATGCTCCACGCCGTGTCCAGCCAAACCTGGTGTACGTAGCCGAGCACGCCCATGAGCGAATCCGGAAAGCCTCCGCCGAAACCGCGCGAGGGGTTCAAGTTCAGCGGAATTGCCACCGGGGACTTCACCACCATCTCGCCCGCATGTTCCGCCGCCGCAAGATCCAGGACGGCCGCTTGCCCGGGGAAAAAACCGCCTTTCGGGGCGGAAACCACGGTTGTGAATCCGCCTTCGCGCCACGTTGCGATGCGGTTATCGGTGAGGCTGACTTCGTCCGCGCCGCTGCGCCAAGGAGTGGACTGCGGCCGGTCTTCGGGACCGCGCGCCGGCGGCTCCGCAGGGCTTGCGCCGCCACCGCCGCGCCGGCCCCCGCCGCCTTCCGCCGCGGGAGGCGCAGGAGCGGAGGGGATGCCGATATCCGTGTACGCATCGATCAAGCCCGGATACACGGTCAGTCCTTTGCCTTCTATGACCCACGCCTCGTCCGGAATTTTCACGTCCTTGCCCACGGCGGTAATCACGCCATGCGCCATGAGAATCGTCGCGTCCTCGATCGGCGGCCCGGAGACGGGTATCACCTTCGCCCCGCGAATTGCGAAGTATTTCGGCTCTCCGCCCTGTGCTCGCAGCACGGAAGGAACGGCGAGCGCCAGAGTCAACGCGCAGAGGACGAACACCCAGCGATGGCCAGAAAGCACACGCATCGGGAACTCCTTTTCGATTGAAACAGGCAGCCAGTGGAACTGTCCTAGTAGACGCACGAGGCTAAAAGGAAGTTACGCCGGAGTCAAGCCGCGGGCCGGGCTGAGATGGGCGCCGGAAAGGAATGCCGATGCGTATCGCTGGCCGGCTTTTGTTGGAAGACGCGCGATTTCCCTGAAACGTTCAGCAAGCTTGCGCGTCTGTTCTATTGGTATCCCATAGGGCGCAGCGCAGCATCGCGCCGTATGGCTAACCCCTAGGAGTCCCGAACCGATGAGCCCCAAGCAGCAAGACGTCTGGCAAGGCACGCTGGCTCTGATGATCCTCAAGACGCTGCAAGGTCTCGGCGCGCTCCACGGTTATGGCATCGCGCGCCGCATCGAGCAGGTCAGCGGCGAAAAACTCGTCGTCAACTACGGCACGCTCTACCCTGCTCTCCTCAAGCTCGAGCAGGAAGGCTATATCTCGTCCGAGTGGGGCGTTTCCGAGAACAACCGCAAAGCGAAGTATTACAAGCTGACCCGCGCGGGCCGCAAGCAAGTGGAGAAGGAAGCGCGCGAATGGGCCGAGACAACCGCGATCCTTGCGAAATTTCTCGAAGCCAAGGGCTGAGGCCGGAAAGGACGCACGCCATGCGAAGCCTTCGCGCTTTCCTGCAACGCCTCTTCGGCTCGCTGCGCCGCGATGAACGCGACGCCGAGCTATCCGCCGAGATCGAAAGCCATCTCGCGATGCACGTCGAGGACAATCTGCGCGCCGGTATGAGTCCCGAAGAAGCGCGCCGCCAGGCGCTGATCAAACTGGGCGGCGCGGAGCAGACCAAGGAGCTCTGCCGCGAGCGCCGCTCCCTGCCCTGGCTTGAAGACACGCTGCGGGATTTGCGGGTGAGCGTTCGCGCGCTCCTCCAGGTTCCCGGTTTCACGATCGTTGCGGTGCTCACCATCGCTCTGGGCATCGGCGCGAATACCGCCATTTTCTCGGTGATTGATTCCGTCTTGCTGCGCCGGCTCCCTTACCGTGATTCGGACCGTCTCGTGGTCTTGTGGGAACACAATCTGAAGGGCCACAAGCCCCACAACACGGTCAGCCCGCCGGACTTTCTCGATTGGAAAAAGCAGAACGACATCTTCACGGAAATGGCGGCCATCGCCGACCAGCGAGTGAATGTCACCGGCAACGGAGATCCTGAGCAAGTGGTCGTACAGGCCGTCTCCGTCAATTTCTTTTCGCTGCTCGGAGTCGAGCCGCAGCTCGGCCCGGGATTTCTTCCGGAAAACGGCCAAGAGGGCAAGGACAATGTCGTGATCCTCAGTCACGGTTACTGGAAGGGCCGTTTCGGAGGCGATCCCGGGATCATCGGGAAGAAGATCGCACTGGACGGGCGTGCCGCGAGCGTTGTGGGTGTGGCGCCGGAGGACTTCGACTGGTTCATCCAAGAGGGTTCCCTGACGAGCGGCAGGCCGCAAGTTTGGAGACCCTTTGTCTTTCCCGCTATGTTCGCCAATCGCGGGATGGTTGGGCGTTTTATGACCGTAGTGGCGCGTTTGAAGCCCGGCGTAACTCCGGGGCAAGCGCAAACGGAAATGGACGCCATCGCCGAGCGCCTGAGACAGCAATATCCCGGTTACAACGGGAAGTGGGGAGTGACCGTAGTACCGCTGCGCCAGCAGCTCTCCGGCAATCTTCGCCCAGCCCTGCTGATTCTATTCGCTGCGGTGACCCTAGTGCTCCTGATCGCATGCGCCAATGTTTCCAGCCTGCTGCTTTCCCGAGCGGCAGCTCGGGAACGCGAAATCGCCATCCGCTCCGCGCTCGGAGCCGGCACTTGGCGCATCGCTCGCCAGTTGCTGACGGAAAGCGTTGTGCTTGCTCTGATCGGCGGCAGTCTCGGCGCTGCACTCGCCTTCTGTGGCACCAACGCCTTGCTCGGCATCAGCCCCAAGAACCTGCTGGACCTGCATGCGGTCTCGCTTGACAGCCGAATCCTCGCGTTCGCGGCCGCGGCTTCGCTTCTCTCCGGATTGCTCTTCGGCTTTTTGCCCTCGTATCTTTCGGCGCGTTCCGCGATTGCCGAAACGCTCAAGGAAGGCGGCCGGCCTGCCACATCAAGCCGCGGCCGGCGTGCGCTGCGCAGCGGATTTGTCGTCGCCCAGATGGCGCTAGCCCTGATTCTGCTGGCCGGGTCGGGCCTGCTGATTCGCAGCTTCATCGGCCTCAGCGGCGTCGATCCCGGCTTCGATATCAACAACCTCCTCACGTTCACGGTGGCTTTGCCCCGCTCGAAATTCAGCAGCGATTCCGCAACGCTCGTCTTCTTTCAACGATTGCTGGCAAAACTCGAGAGCCTGCCGGGTGTGCAAGCCGTCAGCATGGATAGCTACCCGCCCTTCGCGGGACTCGGCGCCTCAACGGCGGTACACATCCTGAGTCAGCCGCTGTTGCCATTGAATGACCTGCCCAACGCCGCGGTGCAAACCGTTGGTCCCGGTTTTTTTCGCACCATGCGCATACCGCTTCTCTCGGGCCGCGTCTTCCGTCCGGAGGAGTTCGCCGAGAGTCGCCACGTCGCCATTGTCAATCAGGCTTTCGTGAAAAAATATCTCGCTGGCGGAAACCCGCTTGGCCAGAAAGTCGCCGTTTACATGCGGGGGTTGGAGGAGAAGGACAATCCGCCCTGTGAAATCATCGGTGTCGTCGGAAACGTCCATGTGATGGGTCTCGACGAAGCATCCGAGCCTATCGTGTACTGGCCGCATCCCGAACTGCCCATGACCCGCATGACCATCCTGGTGCGGACCTCCACCGACCCGCTTTCGCTCGCAGGTGCGGCGCGCGATCAGCTTCGCTTGCTGGATGCCGAGCAACCCATGGCCAACATCGCCACAATGGAACAACTTCTCGGCGATTCGCTGGCGCGTTCACGGTTCACAATGCTGCTGCTGGGCATCTTCGCGGGCGCCGCGCTCGTGCTTGCGGCCGTCGGGATTTACGGCGTTATGGCCTTCAACGTCGCGCAGCGCACGCAGGAAATCGGCATCCGCTCCGCGCTTGGCGCGCAGCAACGCGACGTGCTGCGGCTGATTCTGGGACACGGCGCGCGTCTCACATTGCTCGGGATTGGACTTGGCATCGCTGGCGCGCTGCTGGCCACGCGCGTTCTTGCCACTCTGCTTTACGGCGTCAAGGCGGACGACCCACTCACGTTTCTCGGCGTGGCACTGATTCTCGCCGCAGTCGCGCTGGCCGCTTGCTATCTGCCGGCGCGCCGCGCCACGCGCGTGGATCCGCTCGTCGCCTTGCGCTACGAATAACTCATGGCTTCCTCGGGCCGCAACGAGCCATGAAAATACTCACTGCTGCGGCTTCTTCTTCCCGAGCAGGCCGGAAATTCCATTGATCAGGTCCGTGGCGCTGGGTTGCTGCCCACCCGTTTTCCCTGTGGCCACGTTTCCCGCGCATCCAAGCTGCGTCTTTAGCATGCTCGCGGCAATCCCGCCAACATCCGGCAGAAACTTCGGATCGGATGTCGTCCCCTTGATCAGGAACGGAATGCTGGTGGACTTGCATCCGCCGCCCAGTTTGCCGAGGATTCCGGCGCCCGCGGTGACCGGGCTCGCCGCTCCGCCCGCGATGCTCGAAGTCGCCAGCGTGGCCGCCATTTTGAAATCGAGATTGTTCTTGGCATCAATCGTTCCGCCGCCCGCCAGATTTCCCACCGACGGCACCACTGCGACGAAATTCTGCGCCTCTACCCCCGTGGGCGACACCTTCACGTCCGCGGTCAGCTTTTCGATTTCCAAATCCTTGCCGCTCTTAATGCCCGCGAGCGCGGCAATGCCGGACATTTTCGATCCGAGATCGAAGTTCGCGAGCTTTGCATTCGCCAGCGCAACGTTGCCGCTCGTGACCAGCCGGTTCGCCGGGCCGGTGAGCGTAAAGTTCGAGCTGATCGTCCCGCTCTGCAGGGACGCGCCCTTTGGCACGTGGATTCCGACAGCCGGCAAAAACGCCTGCAAGTCCGCCACGGGATTGTTTTCGGCGCTCTGCTTGACGTTCAAGATTGTTTCATCGTCTCGATTCTCATAGGTTCCGCTGAGGTGCGAGACTGCATTCCCGATTTTCAACGCCGAGGGATTCAGCACGCCGCTTTCCTTGCGCAAATCATAGGTTGTGCTGTAGTCGAGCGTCACCGGCTGAGTGGACGGGGATCCGCCCGCAACGAGCAGCGCTTTGCTGAGCTTCGCTGTGCCTTTCGTCCTCGCGATTCCGCCTTGCGATTGGATTGTTGCGTCCACGTCCAGGTCGCCGCCCAGCCCCAGCGACGGATCCAATAGTCCCGTCGCCGCCAGATTCACTGAAGTCGCCGTCAGCTTCGCGTCCACCGGCGTCAGGGACGCATCCGCCGGATCCACTGGACCTACATACCCGTCCAGCTTGAATTTTCCACCACCCGGCAGGTCCGCCGTTACCGTCACCGGAAACTTCGAGGTCATTGCTGCGTTCGACGCCGTCACATTCACATGATCATAAACGCTGCGCTTCTGCGATGTAGTAGATCCAATCGTGATCCGCCCATCGGTCAACTCCAGTTTGTTCACGGCGAAATCCGCGGGCGCCGGCGAGCCTGGGCTCGCCTCGCCGGACTTCGGCGGCCTCTCTGCTTTTTCCGGCTTTTCCGGTTTCTCCCCGCCCCCGGGGGATGAGCCGCCAATCGAAGAATAGTTCCATCGTCCCGCGGCATCGTGCAGCAGCAGCACTTCCGGCTTTTCAATCGTCACGCCGGTGACATGCAGTGTCCGCGAAAAAATCAGCGGCATCATCTCGACGCCAACCTTCGCCGATTTCGCCGTCAAGAAGGCGCCCTTACTGAATTTCGGGTCATCCGCGATTGAAATATCGTCCGCGCCGAGTGACCCGCTGATCAGCGATAGGTGCAAATTCCCGATCGCCACCTTCCGGTCCATGGCCGCCGAAGCCCGTTGCTCGATCGCGGGCTTGAACTGATTCACCGGAATCAGAAATGGCGCGACCATCAGGATTACAATCAGCGCTCCAACGACGATTGCAATCCATCGAATGGCTTTCATGGTGACCTCCAATTTCCCTGAATCTGTTTGGTGGCTTGCGCCGCCCGCTTCGCTCGAAGTGTTTTGTGAGGCAGGTCGCGGCGGAGATTCCGCACTGAATTCAACGGTGGGGAGCCTGCCAGCCGAAAGGCAGCGGCCCGCCTCTGGATCGGACCGCGCCTGGAATCCTTCCGCGCCCCCAAGGGCCTGCTCGCGAATGAAGGAAGTGAAGGAATGGTTGCTCCAATTCCAAAGCCGATGATATCACCGGCCATGCGCCTCGCAAGTTCCGGAACGATCAGTCCTGCTGTCCCGCCTTGGTTTACAATGTCAAGGTACCGCGCGTGGCTATAGCTTGCGTTGCCCGCCATCGGGTGTTACGGAGGCGCGGCCTCGCTTCGGGCCCGGCGCGGCTTGTCGGCGCGTCGTTGCGTCGCTTCAGCGCGGCGCCAATTCTCGGCGGGGCTGTAGCTCAGATGGATAGAGCAGCAGTTTCCTAAACTGCGTGTCGGGAGTTCGAATCTCCCCAGCCCCACCATTCCCTTGGTCTTCGAAGGTTCAAGGCGCCTTGCGCGGCGAAACCGCACAAACAGCCGGGTCGCTCCGCCCAAATCGAGGTTTTCGTCCGCGGTCTTTTTGCGAAGCGAATCGCCGCAGCCTGTTCTTCGCCGGAGCTTCGGCAGGTGCTAGGTCAACGGAACAGCTACTGTCAGAAGCAGAGCAGCTAGAGATCTCGAATGTGCGCAGTTCCCGCGACGATCCTTACCCGGTGAAATCGTTCTAAGATCGTCAGCGAGAGCCACCATGTCGCGTCCTTTGCCTTTCATCAACATGCGGGCCAAGCGGTTTCAGGGCAATGAACCAATTCGCTTTCCTGTTTTCGTCGTGCATTCCCGTCCAGTAAAATACTGACTTTCGCCGATGAAACACCCCAGCCTCCTCTGCCTGTGGCGGAGTTCGGTAAGGGCGTTGAGGAGCGCCTCGTTTGACGACGCATCGTATTTCCCGCCGCCAATGGCTGCGCCAAGCCGCTGGCTTTGCGGCTGCTTTTCCGCTCGCCTCCGCGCCGCTCGAAGCCGCCCTCGCAGCTCGCGTTCTCCGCAATGCTCCCGGCAAAAATGATCCCGGTAAGGCTTACCTTAATCTCTTTCCTGCCGACCCCACCAGGTATCGCTTCACTCTCGACGAAGACGCGCTCCTTGAAAATATCGAGCGCACCTCCTTCCAATATTTCTGGGAGCAAGCTCATCCCGAAACCGGCCTCGTCAAGGACCGCAACCTCGCCGCCGCTCCAGACGAGCGCAACGTCGCCAGCATCGCCGCCACTGGCTTTGGCCTCACCGCGCTCTGTATCGCTCACCAGCGCGCCTGGCAGGACCCGCTGCAAATCCTCCAGCGCGTCAAGAACACCTTGCGCTTCGCCTGCACGCGCTTGCCGCACCAGCGCGGCTTCCTCTGGCACTTCATGAACATGGCGAACGGCCAGCGTGCTTTTCAATCCGAAGTCTCGTCCATCGACACTGCCATCTTCCTTTGTGGGGCGCTCGCCTGCCGCGGCTATTTCGATGACCTCGAAATCCAGGACCTCGCCAGCCGCCTCTACCAGCGCGCCGACTGGAACTGGCTCGTTCGCAACGAAGAAACCATCGCGATGGGCTGGACTCCCGAATCCGGCTTCCTTCGTTCCCGCTGGGATAGCTACAGCGAGCTCATGATGCTGCCCCTTCTCGCTCTGGGCTCGCCCACTCACCCGCTCACGCCGGGAGTTTGGGATGCCTGGTCCCGTCCCAACTTTGAATTTGACGGCATCCGCTACGTGGGCGCGCACGCCCCGCTCTTTGTGCATCAGTATTCGCACGCGTGGTTCGATTTCCGCAACGTCCGCGATCGGCACGCCGACTATTTCACCAACTCCATCATCGCCACCAAAGTTCACAAACTCTGGTGTCTCGAACTTGCCACGCAATTTCCCGATTACACCGAGGACCTCTGGGGCATCACCTCCTCCGATTCTCCCCACGGCTACACCGCCTGGGGCGGACCTCCCCCGATGGGCCACATCGACGGTTCCATCGTCCCCTGTGCCGCCGGCGGTTCTCTTCCCTTTATGCCAGAAGAGACCATTCGCGTCCTGCAAACGGTTCGCGAAAAGTATGGCTCCCGCGCTTGGCAGCGCTACGGCTACGTCGACGCCTTCAATCCGCTCACCAACTGGTACAGCCAGGACGTCCTCGGCATCGACGCCGGCATCACCCTCCTCATGGCCGAAAACGCCCGCTCTGGCTTCGTCTGGGATCATTTCATGAAAAATCCCGAAGCTCAGCGCGGCATGTCCCAGGCCGGATTCCATCCCGTCGAATCCGCCGATGCCCACCCCCGCCCCGTGCCCGAATTTACGTCCGTCTCCACCACCCGCAAATAACCAAGGCTCGCGTGCTGTTATAACCGGTGACCGCTTTTTGAAACCCGCCAGCCTATGGCCAGCACGACAGCAACCTCACACATCCGTCTTGCCTGGCCCGGTCCCCTCCGCTTTCTTCGTGCCGTTTCAGATGTGCTGTCTTAGGTGGGCTGCATGCAACGGCACTCTGGGGTAATATCTACCCGCTTTTCAGGGAAACATATGCGCCCCCTAGCCTTCGCCTGTTTGTGCCTTTCGTTTTCCTTTGTGGCGCCAGCCCAGCAGACCTCCACAAAGCCAGCCGAGGCCTCCTCGGCAATGGCCGATTCGCACTCCAAGCCGCCGGCACAGGATGCTTACGTCGTTGATCTTATTCAGAACTCGGTGCGCTTTGAGGCAAGCGGCCTGGGCCAGCGCGATCTCATCTTCAGCGCTCATATCAATTCCGAATCAGCCGTTCGGGAATTGGGGTTGCTGGTCTATCCGTTTGCTTCCAGCTTCGAATCGCTCGAGATTGTCTACGCCCGCGTCCGCAAGCCCGATGGCACCATCGTCAATACGCCGGAATCCGATGTGCAGGAGCTGGACTCCGCCGTCAGCCGCGAAGCTCCGATGTACACCGACCAGCGCGAAAAGCATATTGCGATCAAATCTCTTTCCGCAGGGGATGTCCTTGAACTACACGTTCGCTGGATGATTCACGAAGCCATTGCTCCTGGTCATTTCTGGTACACGCACAATTTCTTTCGTAGCGGCATCTGCCGGAAGGAAGTCCTCGAATTTAACTTGCCGCGTGCCTCCGCTGTAACGTTCAACCACACCGATGTCCAGCCGGTCATTCGTGAGGAAAACGACAGGCGCATCTATAGCTTTGAGACATCCAACCTCAAACGCTCCGAAGAGTCCAAAGTTCCTGCTTGGGAAGCCAATTTCGGCGGAGCCAAGCCTCCCGACGTTCAGCTTTCGTCCTTCACCTCCTGGGAAGAGGTCGGTGCGTGGTTCGCTGCTCTCGCGCAGCCAAAAGCGGCGGTCACGCCGGAAATCCGCTCTCGCGCCGATTCCCGACGCCACGCCCACTCGAATCATTCGCAAAGCCACGCTCAACTGCAATATCTACTCGAAAGGTTGCAATCTCATCTTGACGCGAACCCAAGAGGCTGCCGACACGCCTGTCGCTTTCCCGGTCTCGGTCACGCCGCAATGAGTTATTCGTAAGAGTGCCCTGAGCCGCCGGTTTCTTCCCGTCACAGGCGATTCAAGGGCGCCAAGAAACAGCGGCCTGCGATCGTGAGCGAAAACTCCGGACTCAGGCATGGCCGCTTCTCCAAGCCTTCCCAACTGGCCGCCCCTCACTTGCCGATTTCCACCAGCGCCAGCGCTTGTGGTTGCAGCGTCAGCGTCAGGGTTCCGCCGCTCACCGGCATGGACTTCGCCGCGGGCATTGCCGCGGCTTTTCGCAATTCCTCGATTTGCGTCATGGCCGGCGAAGCCGGCTTGCCCAGCTTCTCCCATTCCGGCAGCGGCGAGCCATGCGTCGCGTCCACAACCGTCACGCGAGCAGTTCTCGCGCCGCGTGCAGGTGCCGGCAGGTTGCGGAAATGCAGCACCATCGTTTTCGGTTCGCCGGGCTGCTCGGGCAAATTCAAGTTCCAGACGGCAATCGCATACGACCCGTCCTTGCGCCGCGTCACGAGCGCCGAATCCGAATGGATCTCCAGCCGCGCGTCCCCCAGATGATGCAGCAGCGCAAAATCATTGAACGATGCCTTCGGGATGCCGCGCTCGGCGATGAGCCCGAAGCCACCGTAGAAGGGCGTCTTCACCACGCCTTGCTCCTCAAACACGTCGGAGAAGGTCCAGTAACTCATCACGGCGGCAAGCCCATCGCATTGCCGAATGGTATTCGCCAGATACGGTCCCATGAAGGCGCTGTCCGTGACCTCCGTGTGATTCCCGTAGTCGGCGTTGTATTCGGACCAGATCAGCGGCAATTTCGGATACGCCGACGCGAGAATCTGCTCGTGCACTTTCTTCACCGCGCGGCAAACCATTTGCGTGCGCGGAATATTCTCGTGCGTGCCGAAAACGTCTTCGGCGGAATCGTTTCCGTAAACGTGCGTCGAAGCGAAATCCACGGGGACGTTCGCTTCTTTCGTGTGCGCGAGGAACGCGTCCACCCAGGCCGCTTGCGCCGTCGCCGGGCCGCCGACACGCAGCCGCGGACTCACTCTCTTGATCGCGCGCGCCGTGTGGTCGTACAACTCGAAATACGTCGCCTGCTTCGGACTTCCGGCCCAGAAATCAATGTTTGGCTCGTTCCACACCTCGAAGTACCACTGTGCCACTTCGTCCTCGCCATAGCGCTCGACCAGATGCCGAGTGAACGCTTCGATGAGTCCATCCCATTTTCCCCAGTCCTTCGGCGGCGAAACATTTTGTTTGTACCAGAAGGGATGCAGGGCATTCGTGTCGCTCGCCAGCTTTTTCGGCATGAAGCTCAGTTCAACAAACGGGCGCACGCGATTCGCCAGCAGTGCGTCGTAAATCTGATCCACATAGGAAAAATTGTAGACGGGTTTGCCGCTCGCATCCTCGTCATAAGCCCCGGCCTCATCGTGCAGAATCGCGTGAAACCGGATGTACTCGAAATTCGTGATGCGCTTCACTTCGCGCAAATCGCGCTGATAACTTTCGCGCAGCGCAAGAATCGCCCGCCCCGAGCCGAACATCTCCTCCCAGAAATGCGGCAGCGGATGCGCCGGCGCCTTTACATCGATTTCGATCACCTGCCGCACGGGCGCGCTTTGCGCGGCGCCTTTTGCGGCACCCGGGGCGGCGGCTGCGTGCCTCGGAAGCGGCGTGGCCGCCGCCACAAACGCCAGCGCGGAAAGAAAAAGAAAAACGCGGCGATTCGCCGCGGCGAAATCCTTCAAACGCATTGCACCTGTCCTCGACACCACAAAACAACCTCTCTGCATGGTAGTCGCACGCGAAATCCACGGCAAGTCGCCGGCCTGCCAATCCTCCGGTTTCTAACTTGCGCGCTCTTTGCGGCTGCCGCGGCCGCGCTTCGCCACGCCGCTCGCCGTGACTGCGGTCTCCGTTGAACGCCCGCCTTTGTGGCGATATGATGCGCCCGCCTGGGGCCGCTTCGGCATTCGGAGCCGCGCGATGAGCGTGCAGGATGTAACAAAGCGCGAGAGGAGAACGCTGCGTGAGAATGTTTGGGAGTTCCTGGCCGGGTTTTGCCGCTCTGCGATGCGCTTGCCTTTTTACGCTGGCCGCCTTGGCCGGGGGCGCAGCCCGGGCGCAATCGCCGGCGATTGGCCTCTTTGTGGATGCGTCGCGAGCCCCGGAAAAAATCCTGACCGTGCGTGAATCGCTCCCGGTCGCGCCCGGGCGGATTTCGCTCTGCTACCCGAAGTGGATTCAGGGCGTTCACGCCCCGGTCGGCCCAATCGGGAATCTCGCCGGCCTGAAAGTCGCGGCAAACGGAAAACCACTCGCGTGGACGCGAGATCTGGACGATGCCTACACCTTTCACGTTGAGGCGCCAGCCGGCGTATCGAAGCTGGATCTGGAGTTCGAGTATCTCGAGCCTTCGGGATTCGGCGGACCCGTCGGAGGATCGGCCACGAACAAACTCCTTGACCTGAACTGGTATCAGGTAGTGCTTTATCCCTCCGGGCCGCCGGCGGCACGCATCACGGTCGCGCCGAAACTGCGCTTACCCGCGAATTGGAAATTCGCAACCGCGCTGCCCATGGAGACGGCGAGCGGCTCAGATATCGTTTTCAAGAGCGTTCCGCTCGACCGCTTCCTCGATTCCCCGCTGATTGCGGGCGAATTCTTCCGCTCGATTGACCTGACGCCGCGCGGCGAGCCTATTCACCACGAAATCGATATCGTCGCGGACAGCCGGGCGGCCCTGGCGATGAGCGCCGAGGTGCAGAAGGGCCTGACGAATCTAGTGGCTGAATCGGGGGCGCTCTTTGGCGCGCGGCATTACCGGGAATACCGCTTTCTGCTCACCTTGAGCGATCACACCGCGCACTTCGGCGTCGAGCATCACGAATCGAACGACAGCCGATTGCCGGAACGGGTTTTGCTGTCGCCCGGGGCCGCGCGCGAGGTTGGCGGACTGCTGGCTCACGAATTCGCGCATTCGTGGAGCGGAAAGTTCCGGCGTCCGAAGATGATGGACACGCCGGATTTTCAGACTCCGATGGAGACGGACCTTCTGTGGGTTTACGAAGGAAACACCTCGTATCTCGGAGACTTGCTGGCGACGCGCAGCGGACTCTGGACGGCGGGCGACTACCGGCAGGCGCTGGCCACCTACGCGGCGGCGCTGGGACCCGGCCGCCCCGGCCGAACCTGGAGGCCCGTCCTCGATACCGCCTCGGCGGTCCCGGCGGAGTTCACCGGCGGCGATGGAGGAGGCTGGCTGAATTACCGGCGTGGATCCGATTACTACGAAGAAGGCGAGCTGCTGTGGCTCGAAGCCGCCCATGTGATTCATGAACAAAGCGGCGGCCGGAAATCCCTCGAGGATTTCTTTCGTTTGTTTTATGGCGGCGCGAACAACGGACCGGAGGTCAAGCCGTACACCTTTGACCAGCTCATGCAGGCGTTCAACGAAGTCGTCAAATACGATTGGGCGGGGTTCTGGAATTCTCGTCTGCATTCGACCTCACCCGAAGCACCCGCGGGCGGCATTACCGCGAGCGGCTGGAAGCTTGTTTTCACCGGAGAGCCTCCCTCGGGCGGCCGCGCGTCCCGCAACGCTTCGGACACGACGTTCACCATCGGCTTGACGCTGGGCCGCGATGGAACGATTTCCGATGTCATCTACGGTGGCCCGGCGTTTCGCTGTGGCGCGGCTCCCGGCATGAAAGTGGCCGGTGTGGATGGACGCGTTTACACGCCGGAAATCCTGAGCGACGCGATTGCCGGCAGCGGAGAGAGTTCGCAACCGATCCAACTGTTGCTGATTGACAATGACTATTACCGGACCTGCCCCGTTGACTACCACGGAGGAAAGCGTTTCCCGCACCTCGAACGCGACTCTGGCAAGCCCGATTACCTCGCGGATTTACTGAAGCCCGAAGCGCCGGCAAACTGATTTGTTCTTGTGTTCTCTCCAGGCTTCGATGGAAGCCGCAGCGCAAACGAAGGGACGCATGCTGGAACAATTACTCGCAATCACTGCTCGATTCCGCGGGCTGTTGGCCGGCGCGGCGCTATTCGCCATCTGCGCGGCGGGCGCGCAGGCGCGTGACACGACGTCGCACACGGCGCATTGCGCCGAAGCGAAGTCGCGCTACGTGCTCTTCGTGCCGGCGGGCAAGGCCATGCCCGCCATTGTGCTGCTTCACGGAGCGGGCGGCGAGCCAGAGCCGATGGTCGAGGCCTGGAAAGACCTGGCGAAAAAAGAGGGCATCGTGCTGATCGCGCCGGAGCTTCCGCGCGACGCCAAATTCGAGCCGATCGCGCCGCAAATTTTCCGTTGCGACGTCGAGGACGCGGAAAAAGCGGCATCGCTCGATCCACGGCGCATCTACGTTTTCGGGCATTCCATGGGCGGCTATCTCGCCTACGACGCCGCGATGTTTCAGTCCGAATTCTTCGCCGCTGTTGCGGTGCACGCCATGGGCATCGCCGAGAACTACCGCTGGATCGTGCAGCGCGCGAAGCGAAAAACGCCCATTGCGATCTACATCGGGCTCGAGGACCCGCTGGTCCCGCTCGCCGGCGTCCGGAAGACGCGGGATTTGCTGCGGGAAAAGGGGTTTCCGCTGCGCTACGTGGAGATCAAGAATCACGACCACAATTATGCCGCCGCCGCCGACAAAGTGAACGCGGACGCCTGGGCGTTCTTCCAGCAGCACTCGCTGCCAACTCACGGCGACTGAGGACAAGCAGCCGTCACCGCGAAGTTCCGCCCGGCGGTTAAATCACGGGCTGGGTGTGAGGCGCGAGCGCTTCGCGATAAAGCTTGAGATTGTTCTTGTCCACGACGACGGTGCCAGTATCCACAAAGGTAGGCATGGGCGCGGCGACGGCGGTACGCCAGTCCTTATATTGATGGACGGCGTTGTGGTGGAGGTCGTCGAGCAGCTTAAGGCCATAGTAGCTCATGACGTAGGGCTTCTGCGCGATGGTGGCGGTGATGGCACCGCGTTCAATCCAGTCGAGCGTTTCGGGATCATCGTCGAACGCGACGATCGGCAGCTTCCCTTCCATGCTGAAACGATGGAGGGCGCCGGCGGCTCCGGCTCCGCCGCTGGCTTCAAGGCAGAGGATGCCGTCGACCTTTTCCTTCTTCTGGACGAGATCGGAGATGGCGTCATAGGCATTGCGAGGGTCACCCTTATCGTCGAGAACCTTCACGACCTTGAGGCCGGGATACGCCTTGAGGGCGTCATTCACTCCGGCGAGACGATTATCGAGATTGAGCTGGCCGGGAATGCTGATGACGACGAGATTGCCCTTGCCGGAAAGAATCGCGGCCATGCGCTTGAGGCTCTCGTGGCCGGCGCGCTGGTTGTCGGTGCCGACGTAAAGGACGCGTTTGGAATCGGGCACATCCGAATCCACGCAAATGACGGGTATGCCGGCAGCGATGGCTTTGTCAATCTCGGGCCGGAAGAGCTCTGGACGGGAAGCGGAAACGCAAATACCGGCGGGATGCTGGTCGATGGCTTGGCGAAACGCGGTGAGTTCGCCGTCGGGATCGTAGGTGGCCGGACCGTCAAGATCACCCTTGACGCCGAGCGTCTTGGCGGCATCCTCGAACCCGAAGCGAGCCTGCTGCCAATACGGCAGATTGATGTTGGTCGCGATGAAGATGTAATGCTCGGTGTCCTCGTGATAGGGCTTGGCACAAGCGGCGATCAGCGCGGCAAGAACAAATGCGGCAAGGGAAAGCAGGGCGAGCGGATGTTTTCTCATGGCGTGCTCCTGTGGCGAATGGTTTGGCTTCCGGGCGCCGGGCAGCCCACGAACGGTTGGCAGCGCGGAGTTGCGCTTCGGATGGGGCTTCGCGTCCGGCGAAAACATAGGCCGCGACAACGATTCTGTCAACGGCCAGGGCGCGAAAAAATTTGGCCGCCGCGGCAAGGCTCGGCTTGACGGGACTGCGGCGGTGGCGTAGCGTGGCGTGAGATGAAGAGTTTGCGAAAACCTTTTGGCAGCGCGAGTTTGGCCGCGCTGGTGGCCGTGGCGCTGCTCGTCGCGCCCCTGTGCGCGCCGTGGTGCGCTTCTGGAAGTTGTAGCCCGGAAAAGGCGGATAGAATCGCAACGAGCGGCGCCGGCCACTGCGGCGCCGCGATGGAAATGCGCGAGCATGGAAACGATTCTCGATGGAGCGGGGTGAAGAGCTGCCCGGTGACCGAGGCGCCGGCGGTTGTGCGCAACGAAGACGCGGGACCGAAAGTTCCTTTTGGCGGCCAGCCTGGGGCGATGGCTAGGTCATTTGGGTTGCGTACGGCACAAGAGCAGGTTGGGGTTGAGCGCAGCCTGCGGGATGCGGTGAATTCTCCGCCTTTGGGTTGTCCTTCCAGCGTAGTTCTGCGGATCTGATTCCCTCACACAGTTGGCCCGGGCTTTGGCGGCGTCTCAGCGGAGAGATCTCTCTCGGCGGAGACCGCCGGATGCGTTGAAGTGCCCGCGAAAGAAAGGCGCCGGCTTGCTTCGTTGGCGAAATCCGCTGCGGAGCGCTCGGGGCCAGGCAGCCTTGGTAATTCAAATTCCGGCTCCTCCCCAGGCAAGAAAAAACGAAAGCGGAGCAATGTGTCACCCTCCGGCCGGTCTAAAGACGGGCCGCTACATAGGCCTGCTAGCAGGGCTAGCAATGCAATTGAAAGGCAGCTGAAGGAGAAAGAGATGAATGGGTCCAGGCGAGGATTTTTCCGGGATGCGGCGGCGCTGGGCGCCGGATTTTTGGGATTGAGCTCGGCGATGCGCGGAGCCCAGACGAGCGAGAGCCAACGCTCCGCTTCCGCAACAGAAGCGCAGCGGCGAAGACTCGAGCGCGAGGGAAGCGCGCACGAAAAAGCACCAAACGCGCCGGCGGCAGGGCCGGCTGACTTCTTGCCGATGGTGACACCGGACGTCCCGGATTTGCCCTTTGAACGGGACGGCGCCGTGAAAGTGTTTCATCTGATCGCCGAGCCGGTAAAGCGCAAAATCGCACCGTGGAAGACGATTGACGCCTGGGGTTACAACGGAAGCTGCCCGGGGCCGACGATCCAGGTGCGGCAGGGCGACCGCGTTCGCATCATTTACGAAAACCGGTTACCGGAAGCGACTTCACCGCATTGGCACGGCCTCGAGGTGCCAATTGCTCAGGACGGCGTGCCGTGGATCAGCCAGAAGCCCATCGCGCCGGGCGAGAAATACATCTACGAATTCACGGTGCATCAGGAAGGGACATTTTTTTATCACGCACACAGCGCGATGCAGGAAATGATCGGGCAGATCGGATTTTTTATCGCTCACCCGGACCGGCCGTATCACCCGGCTGTGCAGCATGACTACGGATTGATTTTGCAGGAATGGGCCGTGCTTCCGAGCAACTCCGTGCCGAATACAGCAGCGATGGAATTCAACTGGCTGACGTTCAATGGAGTTTCCGCGCCGATGACCACGCCGCTGATCGCGCGGCTCGGAAGCCGCGTCCGGCTGCGCATTGCGAACCTGGGAATGGATCATCATCCGATTCATCTGCACGGAAATCAATTCGTGGTGACGGGAACGGAGGGCGGACGCGCCCCGGAGACGACCTGGAGTCCAATGAACACGGTGCTGGTCGGCGTGGCGCAGGCGCGCGTCGTGGAGTTTGACGCGAAATATCCTGGCGCGTGGATGATTCATTGCCACCTGCCGCACCACATGATGAACAGCATGAGCGATCTGCTGCGCGACCGAGCCATCCAGACGGCGGCGCTTACGCCTGCGAACGCGATGGCGCAAATGCAAGCGCTGGCAAAGGACGTGGGATTCGCGCACCGGCATCCCTCGCCGGTGGCGGCCAATGCCAACACCGTGCCGGGATTTCCGCAGGATGCCTTCATGGAGATGGCTATGGATGAAGTCGTGGCGAAGCCGGAAACGCATGGTCTGCCGGAAAATTGGAGCGCGGGAATGATGGGAATGATGACGATGATTCGCGTGCTGCCCGACCGAGAGTACGAGGAGATTGTGGCGCTAAAGCAGGCAGCTGCGGGAGGCGGACGATGAGCGGGGCGGGCGCGCGGGAGTTCAGCAGGGAGAACAGAGGGCGAGGAGAACGGCGGGCGCAGAGGGAGCGCTTGGAAGAGGGCGCGCTGTGCGAGAAGGCCACAAGAAGAACGACGACGCCGGGCAGAGCCGCTCTGACGACCGGCCACCGCATGGCGGTGGTGGTTTGCGCGGCGCTGCTGGGTTTGACGCCCGGGCGAGCAGCACGGGCCCAGGAAATGCCGGAACATACCGGGATGCAGATGGGCGAAGCGCCGAAGGCGCAATTTCCGCAAATGGGGCGCGCGCAAGAGCAAGCCCATGGCGAAGTGCTAACGCTTGAAAACGCGCTCGCAATCGCACGCGAATCGAATCCTACCTTGCAGCAAGCGGAAGCGGAGCTGCGCAGCGCAAAGGCACGGCAGCGGCAGGCGGGACTCTATCCGAATCCAAGCATCGGCTATACGGGCGACGAAATTCGCGGGGGAACCGCGGGCGGAGGGAAGCAGGGATTTTTTGTGGAACAGAGAATTGTGACGGGAGGAAAGCTGGGCGCCGCGAAAGCCGTTTTTGGCAAAGACGCGGAGCTGGCGACAACGGAGGCCGAAGAACAGAAAACGCGCGTGGAGACAGCGGTGCGGCTGGCGTTTTTGCGCGTGCTGGCGGCGCAGGAGATGCTCGAGACTCGCCGCGGCCTGGCCAATATCGCGGACGAAGCCGAAGAGACGCAGCAACGGCTGGCGAACACCGGGCAAGCGGACGAAACGGAGGTGCTGACGGCGCAGATCGACGCCGAGCGGATGCGCATCGCGGCCCGCATGCAGGAGAACACGCTGCGCGAGGACTGGCGCGCGCTCGCGGCAGTGCTGGGGCGGCCGGAGCTGCCGCTGCAAGTGGTAGGCGGCGACCTGGAGACGGGCTGGGTGGACCTGAAGGAAGAGGATGCCATCGAGACGCTAGTGAAAAATAGCCCGGCGGCGCGCATCGCGGACACGGCGGCGGAGCGGGCGCAAGCTGAGCTGGCAAGGTCGAAAAAGGAGGCGATTCCCGACGTCGTGCTGCGCGGCGGACTCGAGTACAACAACGAGCAACTTGGAGCGCCGCCGCACGCGACGGGCTGGGAGGGAATCGCGGGAGCGAGCGTCGAGATTCCGCTCTTCAACCGCAATCAGGGGAACGTGGCGGCGGCCCGCGCGCAGCTTGACCGGGCACAGCAGGAGAAACGGAGGATTTCGCTGGCGCTGCGGGAGCGCGCATCGAGCGTGGCGGATGAATACGCGAATGCGCGGCTGACGGTGCGCGAATACAAAGCCGCACTGCTGCCCCGGGCGCGCAAAGCGTATTCGCTGATGTTCGACCGCTATGGGCAAATGCTGGCGTCCTATCCGCGAGTGCTTGAGACGCAGCGGCGCCTTTTCGAATTGCACGCGGAGTATATCGGCGCGCTCGAATCGCTGTGGATCAATGGGATCACGCTGCAAGGATTCTTGCTGACGGATGGACTGGAGGCTCCGGCGAGGCCGGGAGATGTGGACCGGCCCGTGCGGGAGACGAACGTGCCGGCTCCCGAAAGTACCCTGATGCCAAGAATGAAGTTCCCTCCGAACTGAACCGATGGCCAGAAGAAACCAAATGCCGGGTTTCCGCGACGGTACCGGGAGACGCAGGCAGTTTCCCGTTGCCGCGGGCGCGAACCTTGGGTCTGCATCGGCGGCTGTGCTTGTGACCGTCCTGCGCGAGGGTGCCGTTTTCGCGCCTCTGGTACGTCAGTAGCGTTGACCGGCTGAAAAAGCGGTGGGTAGTGTGGCATCAGGGCGCCCGGGTGTCGGCGGTGGTGGTCCCACGCAAGGATTTTGGGGAAACCGACGATAAATAAGGTAGCTGCCTGGGGCGGGTGTGTGCCCCGGGTTGGCAGCACACCTGGCGGCGAAGCGCCGGGAAAGCGAGATTGATGGCAACAGCCACAAAGGCCGGAAGGTACGAGATCGTCGGCGAGCTGGGCCGCGGCGCGATGGGTGTCGTTTATAAAGCAGTTGACCCGGTTATTGGCCGCACAGTGGCCGTGAAAACCATTCGCCTGAGCGAGGAAGGCACCGGGCTATCACGGCCAGAGCTGCTGAGCCGGTTCCAAACCGAGGCTCGCGCGGCGGGCCTGCTGACACATCCCAATATCGTGGTGGTCTACGATGCCGGCGAGGAAGACGGGCTCTATTACATCACCATGGAGCTGGTGGAAGGCAAGAGCCTGCAAGCGATGCTGGATGCCCGCCAGGCGTTTCCACTGCCGCGTGTGCTCCGCATCCTTGAACAGACGTGCAGCGCGCTGCAATTCGCGCACGAACGCAACGTGGTGCATCGCGACGTAAAGCCGGCCAACCTGATGCTGACCGCCGACGACACGGTGAAAGTGACGGACTTCGGCACGGCAAAAATTTTACAGTTCGGCACCGTACAGCAAACGGCCCACGTGATGGGCACGCCGAGCTACATGTCGCCGGAGCAGGTAAAGGGGCGCGCCGTGGACGGGCGCAGCGATATCTTCTCGCTGGGCGTGATGCTCTACGAAATGGTGACCGGCGAAAAGCCGTTTCCCGGGCAGAACATCACCACCGTGATTTACAAAATCGTGAACGAAGATCCCGTGCCGCCCCGGCAGATTGATCCGACAATTCATCCGGGCATCAGCGCGATTGTGATGAAAGCCCTGGCGAAGGAGCCTGACCAGCGGTATCAATCGTGCCGGGACATGCTCGAGGACTTGAAGAATTACCGGTCGCTCGCGGGAGCAGGAGCAGCCGCGGGGAATCCGCAGTCGACCGTGGTGATGGCCAATCCGGCGGCTTCGCCAGGCGCGACGCTGCCCTTGAATGCGGCGCTCGGCGGACGCGATGCGGTGGCGCAGGATTCCACGGTTTCCGCAACGGTGCCTCCCTTGCACGCGCACGCCGTAACACCGGCACACAATCCCGCCCTGCGCAGGACCGGACCGCTTGCGCCCTTGCCCGAACCGAAAAAGAAGAGTTTTCTCGGCACAGCGTTTCTGTTCCTGCTCCTCATCGGAGTGATTGCGGCAGGATGGCACTACGTGCGGCCGGTCTGGGAAGAAACACGCCGCCTGAATGCGAATCAGAACCCAGCGCCGGCGAATACGGCGCAAACGCCGGCGGAAACCAGCACCGCAAATGCTCCGGTCACCGAACCGCCTGCAGATGCCGCCGTGCCGCCAGAGAACAGTCCGAGTGCGACGGCCGCTGCGGAACCGCTCCTCGAGCCGAAGCGCGCGCCGCAACCCGCTGCGAACCCACCAGGGAAGAAACCGGAAGGCGGCTTGACTCCGCGAGCGGCGGAATACAAGGGGCGGGTGGAAGAAGCGATCGCCGAGCACGGCTTGGCGAACCGTGCAAGGGTACAAGGATCCGGCAATACGCTGACGCTTTCCGGCAGGCTGCGCCCTTCCGAACACAGTGCTTTGCTCAAATTTCTGCGCAACACGCCTTCGGATGTTCGGTTGGTGGACCATATCGAGGACGACGACACTTCGGCTGCCGCAGCGAGCACGGCCGCCAACGGCGCACGGCCCGTGCCCAACGCGGCCGAAGGCGCCATTCGTGTGACGGCAAATGTCGAGGGTACCGCGATCCTCCACGGAGCCAACGGGCGCGTGCTGAACCGCTGCCAGACCCCCTGCAGCTTCAACAATTTGAATCCGGGCGACTACAGCCTCGAGTTGCAGAAGGACGGCTATCAGCCGGTGCAGACCGCGCTGCAGATCAAGGCCGGCCAGGTGAATGATCAGCGGCTTAACCTTGAATCGCTCGCCAAGGGCTTGCGCATCACCACGCAACCTCCCGGAGCCGATGTCTTTATCAACGGCGCGAAACAGCCGGGACAAACGCCCGTGACTCTGCCGCTCGCCGCAGGCAACTACAATCTCGTGCTTCGCATGCCGGGTTATGAGGGACATTCCGAAGAGGTGCAGGTGAAGGACAACGCGCAGACGCAATTGAATGTGACCATGACCGAGCGCTCGGCCGTGCATGTGGCGTGGGCGCAGATTTCGACGAACCCGCCCGGAGCGGAAATCGTCATCGATGGAACTCCAACCGGTGATGTAACTCCGGCACGCGTGCAGATCGCCTCGGGGACGCACGTTGTCGTTCTGCGGCTGAATGGATATGTGCCCGCGCGGCGCATTGTGCAGGCCAGCGAAGGCGGCACAGTGACCATTGACCAGCCACTGAAGACGAAACCCTAACCCAAGGCGCTACACGCCGATATTCGGCTGCCCCTGCTGGCCAAAATGTAACTTTTTGTAACAGCCTTGGAACCAGCCTCACACTACCTCTGAGCTACTTACTGAATACAAAGCAGTTACGGGACGAAAGCAGGGGCCGGAGGCGTGCTTGCATTCTTACTGGGGCTAGCCTGCCCGGCGGAGAAACCCTCTTTGAGCAGGCTGACCCTCTAAGCGGGTCAGCCGGGGCGCTGCTTGCGGGCGCAACTAGAGAAAGCGGAACACGTGGGGAACCGAGCCATCAAGCCGATCGAGGTGGAAGCGCAGCCGGCGCGCCGCGCCGTCGCGTCCGATCCCGTTGCACCCTCGCGAACTCTCTCCGAAGCGCTGCCTTCCGATGTCCATTCGACAGGCTTGCCAAATTCACTCAGTGCGAAGACGGCCGAACTCCATCGCGGGCTGCGTCAACTGAACCTGCTGCTCCGCTCCGAGCGCCTCTACGACAAGAACCATCCGCGGCGTCTGGAGAGCCTGGAGGCCGCTTACGAAAGCCTTCGCGGAATCGCCGCGGCCTGGAATGGATTCGAAATTCAGGTCGAGCGCGGCGGGCTGGTCGCGCCGGCCATTAGCGAAGCGCACCTGCCCGATGCGAAGGGCGAGCTGCACGCTCTGGCGCTGGATTTGCAGCGCGCCGGCGTGAACAGCATTTCCTTTGCGAAAAAATTTCATGTAGGCGAACTGGACACCCTCGCCCAACTCGTCAAAGCATCGCTGCTAAGATCAGAAGACCCCGCCAAACGATCAAGCGGGGGTTGGTGGCTGGCACGTCTTCTGGAGAACGGCGTGGAAGGGATTGCTGTCAACGCGCAAAGCGAGCGACGAGTGGATACCGTGCTTGCCAGTCTTATCGCCGCGCTGGTGGCCTATGGCGGCAGCTCGGCTCGCGAAGCGAACGAGGCGCCCATCCGTGTTCCCGATTTCGAGGACTTGGTCGCGGCGCTGCGGCTCCTCGCGCGCTTGACTCCGCCGCTCGAAAGCGCCCGCGGACTCTCGCCCGAGGAAGCCGCGCGCGCCATTCACGGCGCGCTCGAAGAGGCAAGCCGCGAAACGGTGCGGCTCGTGCTGAGCGCGGTTTCCCAGCATGGACCCCGCGAAAATGAACGTCCTCAACCCTATCTCCAGCGGCTTGCGGAGGGATTGATTTTCGAGTTCCTGGCGGCGGAGTTCTCCACCGGCACACTGAAACCCACCGCCGTCCGGGACACCTTCGCGCGATTTGGCGACGTCATTGTCGAGGCGGGCGCCTACAAGGGTCCGCATGCCTCGCAGCATCTTTCCTCGCTTGCGACCACATGGGCTAGCGACAAGCACCGCGAGCAGATGGTCGAGAAATTCTGGGCGGAGCTTCCGCCGCGCGAGAAGTCCGCCGTGCTGCGCGGATCCGAAATCTGGTGCGTTCCGGTCTTGGCGATCCGACAGACCCTGGGCCGGCTTGCCGAAACCGGTGCCGACGCGCCGCGGCGCGAAGCACGGAATATCGTGCTGAATTATGCGCGCCGGCTTGAAATGGAAGACTCCGGGGCGCGGCGCGCCGTTTCCGCCGGCCTGAACGAGCTCACCTCCATCATCGAGTCCTTGTGGCCTAATCAGTTCCCGGAGGAGCTGAGCCGCGGCACCATGCGCGCCTTCGAAAAAGAATCGGTGCCGGAAACGGCCGCGCTCCTGGCGGCATTTATCGAGTCCTTGGGCCGCATTGCCGTTACTCGCGCGGACTACGCCGGGCTCGAAGCGATCCTCGACGGACTCGAACGCGCGCCGCACGACCTCGAACACGATCACATGGCGGCTCTCGCGCGCAGGCTCGTCGCCCAGGACCGCTGGCTGTTACTCGTCGATGCGGCGCTCGCGAACCGGCCGCTCGATCCGGCTTTGCCGCGCCTTCTCCAGCGCGATCCGGAGCGGCTTCTGGACCGGCTTACTCTGCTGCTCACCGATTCACGCGGGCCTGAACTCATCCAACCCATGGCAAGATTACTGCGCGCGATCGGCGTACCGGCGCTGAATCTGCTCGAGACTCGCCTTTACGAAGCGCGGCGGCAACGCGTCAGTGCCGCTATCAAGCTGCTCGCCGCCGCCGATCCCGAGCGCCTGCTGCGCGGCCTGGCTCGAGCTCTGGCAAGCTGGGAGTGGAACCTGCAAGACCTTGCCATCAGCGAACTTTCGCGCCCGGCGAATGCCGGTTCGTCGCAGAGCGCCGCCTTTGTGTTTTCCGCGATTCTGGCCGACGCGCACCCGCTCGTGGTGCCGATGATGATTGATCAAATCGGCCTTGCGCAGGAAACCACCGCCGTGCCCCAGCTCATGGAAATCGCCGCCGGCGAGCACGAGATTCTGCGGGATCAATTCGTGCGCATCAAAGCGATCGAGGCACTGGGCCGCATGCGCGCCGGCGAAGCCGCCGAACTTCTGCGCCAGCTCGCGGAAGGCCGCGAGGGCCTTGCGTACGCCGAGCCTTCGGGGCTTCGCGCTGCCGCGGAAGATGCACTCGCCCTCATCGAGGATCGTCCTTCGGCAAGCCGGGTGCGGGCCGCTTATCAGGCAGTCGCGCCCTCCAGCGCGAGCTTCGCGGTACCGCGCCGCTATGTCCGCGTGCCCCTCGAGTCGCCGCTGCGGGCACAGATCGAAGGCGGACAGCAACCGTGCCTCGCCCGCGTGAAGACCATTAGCCTCGGCGGCGCCTATCTTGAATCGCCGAAAAAACTGACCGTTGGCGACTCCATAAAGCTCGAAGTGCGCTCCGGCCTCCGAAAGATCAATTTCACCGCCGTGGTCCGCAACATTGGCCCGGATGGCAACGGCATCGAGTTCGTCCACATGAAGGACGAGGACCGCGATCGCCTCCGCAAACTGGTGCAGAGTCATCTGCATCCCTGAGTTACACTGGCCGCCGCTCGCACCCTTTCCTGGCAGGATTTTCCAACTGCGCCTTCATCGGCCCGCACAACTGCCGTATCGCATAAGCCGCACGCATTCCGCGCGCCGGGAGAATAAGGTTGCATTGGCGCCGGGGTTGCGTTACAAGCCCAGTATTCAATCGTGCAGGCCGGTTTATGGCGAACACGCCGCCGCTGGGGGTAGCGGATGACTGGCTCTTTTGAACCGAGGAGGATATCTATGCAACGCAGCTGGGGTGTGCGCGCATCGAGCGTTCAGCGGCCGCTTATCGCGATACTGCTGCTGGGGTTCTTTGGGCTGGCGTTCCGGGTTGAGGCGCAGAACACCGCTTCGCTTTCCGGGACGGTCCTCGACCCGCAAGGGCTTGCCGTGCGCGGCGCGAAGGTCACGCTGACGAGCAAGGCAACGGGCGCGGAACGCGAAAGCGTTGCCGATGATTCCGGCCGTTACAGTTTCGTAGGGCTCGTTCCCGGCGCCTACAAACTAAGCGTGGATGCCGGGCAAAATTTCGCGGTCTATACGCGCGATCCTGTCACCGTTCGCGTAGGCGAGGACGCCACTTTGGACGCGCGGCTCGATTTGCGCGCCGTGCAGCAAACCGCCACCGTGATCGCCGAACTTGGCCAGATTGAAACCACCAAGACCGAAGTCTCGCAAAATATCGAACAGCGCCGCATCGAAAATCTCCCCATCAACGGCCGCAACTACATCAATTTCACGCTCACAAATTCCCAGACTACGCGCGACGTTTCGCCCACCATCGGCCCCGCGCCCAACAGCGGTCTTAACATCGGCGGCGCCCGCGCGCGCTCGAATATGGTCACCGTTGACGGTGCCGACGCCGTGGACAACTCCATCAACGGCATCCGCTCGACCGTTTCCCAGGAGGCCGTTCAGGAATTTCAGCTCATTCTCAGCAACTACAACGCGGAATACGGCCGCGCCACCGGCGGCGTCATCAACATCGTCACCAAGAGCGGCACGAACGATTTTCACGGTGACCTCTTCGGCTACTTCCGCAATAAGGCCTTTCAATCCCGCAACGCCTTCTCCGGCCAGATCGATCCCGTTACGGGCGCGCTTGATCCCGTCAAGCAGGCCTATACCCGCACGCAGAGCGGCGTGACGCTCGGCGGTCCGCTCAAAAAGGATAAAACGTTCTTCTTCGGCTCCTACGAATACACGCAGCGCGAGGAAACCGGCTTCTCCAGCATCGGCATCAACAATTTCGGCTTGGTTCCCGTCACCCTGCCTACGCCCGGCGGGCCTCTCAACGTGCAACTCACCGGGCCTCAGGCTGCCGCCGTAAGTCAACTTCTCAACTCCGGCAACGCGCAACTCCAGCAGCTTGGTGTGCAGTACGGCGTCTTCATGGGCTCGGCTTCCAGCGTGGCATTGAATGGGATTGATTTCGGCGCTGTCGCTGCCGCTGCCACGGGCGGATTTCTCAATCCGGGCCCGGGACGTCAGTTCCCAATTCCGGTGGCGTGCCCGGCGGGCGCGGCGCTGAACAACGGCGCCACGTGTTCGGCTGCGGGCGTTTATGTGGTGCCGCTTCCCGCGTCGTACGTCGGTCTGAACTCGATTCGCGGCAACTATCCGGTGACGGAAAAAACGAGCTTGTGGTCGGCGCGGCTCGATCAGCGCTGGAGCAATCGCAACAGCTCGTTCCTGCGTGCCGGCGTTTCGCCGTCGCTCCAGACCGGCCTCCCCTCGACTTCGCAGAACCAGGTCTTCGGCCAGAATTCCGGCTCCCGCACCGGCGTCAACCAATACCGCGATTTCGATCTCACCTTCCAGCACGATACGATTGCCAGCGATCGCGCCTTCAACGAATTTCGCTTCCAGTTCGCGCGCCGCGGCCTGCATTTCGGGTTTTCGGATTTGCCCGGCGGCTCCAATATCGGCGTCAACATTCCCGGTTTCGCCTATTTCGGCCGCGAACCCTACTCGACGGTCGATCGAATCGAGCGACGCTATGAGTTCACCGACAACGTGACGCTCATCCGCGGACGGCACACGTTCAAGTTTGGGGGCGATTACAATTTGCTTCAGCTTCGTTCCGCCAAGGCGCAGATTTTCGAGCTTGATTTTGGCGGCGACGTCAACTTCGGCGGACTCGCCGCTTCCACGTTTGGCTTCCCAGACAGCATCGCCGGAATCAACCTGCCGGGCACGACCGGCCTGCAATCCTACGGACTGGGCATCCCCACCACGTACATCCAGGGCATCGGCAACTCCAACCAGCCCTTTGACAACTTGCCCATGGGCTTTTTCGCGCAAGACTCCTGGCGCATCGGCCGCAAAGTCACTCTGAACTACGGGCTGCGCTACGACGTCGAGATCACGCCCCTCTTTTCGCCGGCCACCGCTGTGAACGCCGCCGCCGAACAAGCTCTTGGCGTGCAGGAAGGCATTCCCCGCGACTTCAACAATTTCGCTCCGCGCTTCGGCATCGCCTGGGACCCCGCCGGCGACGGCAAAACAGTGATTCGCGCTGGATACGGTCTCTTCTACGATCACCCGCTTCTCGCCACGGCCTTTGACTCGGTCACGGCCGATGGCGGCCGCTCCGTCCAGCTTCTCAGCGCCGGAGGCACGGCCTCGGCTTGCGGCCTTGTCCCCGCCGCCGCAGCCCCTCCGGGCTACGCGACTTGCGGCGGCAGCGCTGATTCACCCACCAATCTCAACGGTTCCTCCATTTTCCAGGGCACCCTCAACGCTCTGCCCAATATGTTCTATCTCCCGAACGAACAGCGTTTCGATCCTCTCGCGCAAGGCTCGCTCTTCGCGGACCAGAACTATCTAGCGGCGGGCTTTCCGTTGCCCATTCTGCCCTTCACGCTGCCGATCACGCGCAATTTTGTTTTCGGCTATGCACAGCAAGCCAATCTCACCATCGAGCGCCAAATCGCCGGCTCCTGGAAATTCAGTCTCGGCTATCAGTGGACGCGCGGACTCCACCTCAACCGCCCGATCGACGTCAACTCCACGAATCCCCAGCTACTCGATCAAAACGCATTCAATGCCGGCGCGGCAGGAATCCTCGTGACCAACCCGGTGACCGTTTCCGTTCCGGCGAGCAATATCAACCCTGGCCCGGGCAATTGCGGGTTGAACATCATCGCTCCACAGGTTCTCGGTGTGCTCTTCGGTTGTCCCGCGAATACCCCGATCGCTGGGCTAAACGGCGCTTTTGTCGGCACTCCCGCTTTCTTCAATTTTTTCCGTCCCTCGGGCCCCAATCCTTCGTTTGCCGCTCTAACCGGCGGCTATGGCGCTCAACTCGCTCTCGCGCAACTCGCCGGCTTTCCCACCGGTTTCGGCGTCCCCGTTCCCTTCAACTCCGTGGATGCTCAAGCCTCGAACGGCAACTCCTGGTATAACGGCGTGACCTTCAATCTCTCGAAGCGCTTCTCGAATCATTTCGAGTTGCTCTCGAGTTACACCTTCTCGCATTCGATCGATGATTCCACCGATTTGCAATCGCCCCTCGAGCCGCAGGACAGCCGTTTCCCCTTCCTCGAGCGCGCCAATTCCGTCAACGATCAGCGCCACCGCTGGGTCACCAGCGCCGTCTTCCAGACTGGCAGCGCTAAATCCGGCGATGGCGCCTGGAAACACTTCATCGGCGATTTCACCTTCGCGCCTATCGTCGAAGTTTCCTCAGGACGCCCGTTTAACGTTATCACCGGCGAGGATACACGCCTGGACCTCGGCGCCTCCCAGGCCCGGCCATCGGTCGGCAGCGGCGGCACCACTACCTCGCCGTTCATTCCGGGCGTCACCTTCGGCGTTGCCAATGTGTGCCTCGCGAACGATGGCTCGACATTCAGCGTGCCTGGTTTGACGCCTCCAGCCGGATGCAACGGCAACTTGGGCCGGAACGCCTTCACCGGGCCGGGCTATTTCACTTGGGATATGCGCGTTTCGCGCCGCATCCCTCTCGGGGAACGCCTGCGCTTCGACCTCATCGCCGACGCTTTCAACCTTTTTAATCGCACCAACGTCGCCGCCGTCAATCAGCTCTGCGACCCAACCGCCGGCGCAACCTGCTTTGCCGGACAGCCCACCGCCGCCTATGACGCGCGCCAGTTCCAATTTGCGCTGAAACTCAGCTGGTAAACCCTTGCGCGGCGAGCCATCCAACCGCTCGCTCGAATCGAGTGGTACGCGGCCACCGGGCCTCAAGCCGGACCCACAAGACGATGCCTTCCTCGTCGGATGCGCTAACTTTGCGGCGCTCCTCGGCACCGAACCGTTTGGCATGTGCGTCGGTGAGTCGCCTGGACCGAATCAAAACCCCTTGCGCATCAAGCCGTGCACCAGCATGCACGCCGGCGGATTTCGCCGGTGAAAAAAACCGCAGGCATGCAGCCAATGGCCAGCTTGGACAATCAGTTCCCGCCGAGATTGACTACCGCCCGGCGCGGTTTCCCCCTTTCGGCGCGTCTTCCGGCGCGATCATCGCCACCAGCCCTCGGGCGAACTGCTCCCAGGTTGGTTCGCCGGGCTTCGCGAAAAAGTGCTCCACAAACGCGCGAAAGAAGGCCGCCGCTACGATCATCTGCGCCGACATGCGCGCGTCAATCCCCTGCCCCAGTCGCCCCAGTCGCTGCTCCGCTTCGATGTATCGCGCCAGCGCTCCAATCGAGAGGTGCGGCCCCTTACCCTGCGCCAGCAACGATCTTCGGAACGCCCGAAGCAGCTTCGGTTCGCCGAAAAGACCCGCAAAGAGCGGTGCCACCCGGCTCTGAAATCGGTAGACACCCGCTAGCGCCATCTCCAGATTCGCTTGTGGCGTGTTTTGCCCGGCGAGTTCCTCGAGCGTGCGAATAGGTTCCAGCATCTCCGGCAAACCTTCTTCGAGCATCGCCAGCAGCAACTCGATTCGTCCCTTGAAGTGCACATAGAGTGCCCCTTCCGAACAGCCGGCCTCCCTCGAGATCTCCCTGGTCGTCACGCCGCTCAGGCCTTTTGTCGCCATTACTCGCTGGGCCGCCCGGAGAATCTCGCTCCGGCGGTTCTTTCGTTCGGAAGGTCGTTTCAAGCGTCTCTTCTCCTGGCTCCCCACGTCCTTAGCCCTCCCTGCGCGTTAGTTTCCCACAAGCCCGGTCTCCGCCCCTCAGGTAACTCTCGGCCGGCCTCGTGCGTCTAAAACTAAGTGAGCGGTCACTCATGTATGTAAAGAGCGGCGCTCCCGGACGGCCCGGATTACGAGCGGCCGATGTTCGGAGAAACGAAAACCTGCGTGCGCCTTGCTGCCGTTCCGCAAAACCTTGCCGAATCGCTCGCACTCGCTGCTGGCATTGTCCCCACGCCGTTGCTGGATACCTTCGTCGCCCTGCTGCTTGCCAAAACCATCATTGCCGCCGCCTCCCTCGGCATTTTCCACGCCCTGGAAAGCGAGCCCCTCACCATCCGGCAGATCGCCAAACGCTGCAACACCGCTCCGCGGCCCACCGCCAAGCTTGTCCTCGCTCTCGTCGCTTGCAAGTACCTCCGCCGCCGCGGCGCCTCCTTCTTCCTGGCGCCTGCTGCGCGCCGCTGGTTGTCCCCTGCTTCCCCGCACTCTCTTCATTGGGCCGTCCTTCATCGCCAGCTGGACCTGCGCTTCATGGACTTCGAGGAGTATGTCCGCCACGACAAATTCCGGGACTTCCACTCCACTCTAACTTCCGACGATTGGGCCCTCTATCACCGCGGCCAGGCGGACCACGCCCGCCAGATCGTCGATGAGATCGCCGCCAGAGCGCCTGTCCCGCGCGGCGCAACTGACCTGCTCGACCTGGGCGGTGGCCATGGGCTCTATGCGCTCGCGTTCTGCCGGCGGCATCCCCGCTTGCATGCTCGCGTCCTCGACCTCAGAGTCGCGGATGCGCACCAACCTCCGCCATTCGATGACGCGGGCCGGCGCGTACGCTTCGAGAGGCAGGACATCCGCTGCCTATCCCTTCCGCCCGCGTCCGCCGACGTCATCGTGCTCGCCAATGTCGTTCATCACTTTGCTTCGCCGGCGAACCGTGACCTCTTGCATCGCAGTGGCGTGGCGCTGCGGCCCGGCGGCATCATGGTCCTCGTGGATATGTTTCGCTCCTCCCCAATCGATCGTGCCGGTCAACTCGAGGGCTTGCTTGATCTCTACTTCGGTGCAGTCAGCGGCGTCGGCTTGTGGAGCCTGAAAAAGGTGCGCGCCTGGATGGTCGCTGCTGGCCTTGCTCCTCTCCCGCCTGTCTCCATGCGGCGGCTCCCGTTTTGGAAAATGCAAATTGCGCGAAAGGAAGCCTGATTCAATGCCTCCAAAGTCCCTGCTCCTCCTCCGTCTGGTGTTTGGAATTGGCGCACTGCCCATCCCGCTGACTCTCGCCGCCAGCCCGGCGCCACCGCCGCCGCAAAGCGTCATCCATGCGGATATCACTGGATTGCGCAGCGACAAGGGCCAGATCGTCTGCTCGCTCTTCTCCTCCGCTGCTGATTTTCCAAAGAAGATGGAAAAAGCAGTCGCGCAAATCGAGGCGAAAATCTCGGGCGGGGCCGCCACCTGTGAATTCTCTGGCGTTGCCCCCGGCACCTATGCCGTCTCCGTCTTCCACGACCAGAATTCCAACGGAAAGCTGGACACCAATTTTCTCGGCATTCCCCGCGAAGGCGTCGGCGCTTCCAATGACGCCAAGGGCCGCTTCGGCCCCCCAAAATTTGCTGCCGCCGCCTTTCAATTTGCGGGCGGTCGCCTGGATCTCCTGATTCCCATTCACTACTTGTAGGAGCTAAATTGAACACGAATGCTTCGAGTACCCGCCGCTTTCGGGCGCTCAGCGGTATCTCCGGAATTGCCGGCGTTCTCTTGCTCGGCTGTTCCTTTGCCATTAACAACGGCCCGCCTCCGGACGCCGGCCCTGCCGAGTTGCTTCGCTTCATCCAGCAGCACTCCGCGGCCGTCCTCGCGGGAGCTTGGATGCAAGCCCTCGGCCCCTTCCTCATCGTGCTCTTTGCGCTCGCGCTGGTTCACCTTGCCGGTGCAGCCTCGCGCCTCTCCGGCTGGATGACCTTCTTCGGGGCCGCCATCCTCATGACCGTCAGCCTTATCGAAATCACGTTCTATATCGCCGGCCTCAATCCCGGGCCGGCCGCCCTTCCCGGAGCTCTGCCCTTCATCAGTCTGAAATTGATTTCAGCGGTCCAGCATCTCTACTTCTTCATTGCCGCGCCGGCCTTGTTCTGCCCTCTCGGTCTGATTCTCGTTCGCTCTTGCGTTCTTCCCCGCGTCTTTGGCTATCTCGCTTTGGTCTTGGCGGTGGCCTTTGCTTCTCTCGGCGTCATCTATCTCCGGCATCTCACGCTGCCCGACTGGGTCACCTCCTTTGCCGCCATTCAAGCCCTTTGGTGGCTCGCCGCCTCCATCGCCCTGATCGCCGGTCGATCGTCCGTTCCGGACCCGCGGAAATAACCGGGATGCCGCATCGCACCGCGGACACACATCTCTGGTTCGCCATTTCTCCCACAGATCGCCCGGTCAGTTGGGGATGATTTGCATCGCGTTGACCGGGGCGCGCTGGGTGCCGTCGGAAGCAGTGGACGGAGTAGCCGTGATAGTGAAGCCGGTGGCCCCGCCGGGAACAGTGAAGACGACGTAGTTGCCCGCTGAGCCGTTGGCCTGCGTGAATATGCCGTTGAAATCGGTATTGGGAGCGTCGGTGAGCGTGACGCTTGTGGTGGTGATGCCGGTGCCGCTGATCTTGTAAATTCCGGAGCGCGAAGCCGAGCCATTGCTGCCATCGGCATAGAGATAAACGGTATAGCCCTTGGAATCGGCGGGCAGGCCACTTACGACGAGCGTGGTGGCATTGCCGTAGGTGTTGTCGAGATAGCCGCGCATCATGCGGGGATTGCCCGGCGTGTCAGTGATGGAGAGCGCGAACTGGCCGTCGGCAGTCCAACTGATGGCGGCGGTAGTGGGCGTGCCGGAACCGTTAACCAGAGCATTGGCGCTTCCAGAGAGCCAGCCGGCGTCGTTCCAGTTGCCCGCGGGGATCACTCCTGCAATTTCCGAAGAGGCCATGGCCGTTCCCGTGCCCACAAATTTGACGCTGATGGCGTTCGCCGCCGAGCCAGTGGGCGTGACGCTGAAGGTCACGGATGCGGAATGAGAGAGCGAACCGCTTGTTCCGGTGATGGTGAGAGTCGAATTGCCAACCGGAGTGGCGGCCGTGGTTTGAATCGTGAGGACAGACGAACTGCCCGGAGAAACCGAGGGCGGATTGAAGCTCGCGGTCGCGCCGGCGGGAAGACTCGTGGCGCTCAGTGTGATCGAGCCGCTGAAGCCGTTGAGGGCGGCGGTGTTCACGGTAAAGGTGGCGGAATTGGCGCCCTGCGCAACAGAGTTAGAGGGCGGAGTGGCGGAGATGCTGAAGTCCGGCGCAGGCGGCGCGGATGGGATGAGTTGAATCGCGTTGAGCGGAGCGCGCTGCGTGCCGTCGGAGGCAGCACCGGGTGTAGCGCTAAGGGTGAAGCCGGTGACACCGGCAGGAATCGAGAATACAACGTAATTGCCGGCGGAGTTATTGGCTTGGGTAAAGGACCCGCTGAAATTGGAGTTGGCGGAATCCGTTAGCGTGATGCTGGTTGTGGTGACTCCGGAACCGCTGATCTGGTACGTGGCGGAACGATTGGCTCCGCCGTTGTCCCCATCGGCGTAGACATAAAGCGTGTAGCCATTCGCGGCGGCGGGTAGCGAAGCAACCGTGACGGTGGTGACGCTCGAGGCGCTGGTATCCAGATAGCCTTCCATCATGCGGACATTGCCGGGAGCATCCGTGATGGGCAGAGACCAGACGTTGTTGGATTTCCAGGTGACGGTGGCGCCCGTGGAAGCGCCGGTGCTGTCCACTAGATGCAGGCCGGTGGTGTTCGTTGCGCCGGTGGCCTGGTTCCAATTGGTTGCAGGAACGACGCCCGCGCTTTCCGAAGCGCTCATGGCCGTGCCACGGCCGACAAAATTGATGCTGATGGGATTGGCGCTTGAGCCGCCACCCGAGGGCGTGACGGTGAGCGAAACGGTGGCCGTATGCGTGATGCTGCCGCTCGTGCCCGTGATAGTGACAGTGTAAGAGCCTGCCGCAACGCTGCCTGAGGTGGTGATGGTCAGCGTGGAGCTAACGCCGGGAGAGATGGAAGCGGGAGCAAAGGACGCGGTCGAACCAGAAGGCTGACCGCTGGCGGACAGAGCAATGGAGCCGCTGAATCCGTTAAGCGCTGTGGCGCTAACGGTGTAGGTCGCGCTGGTGCCTTGCACGACGGAAGTGGAGGGCGGAGTGGCGCCGAGGGTGAAATCCGGCGTGGCCGACACGACGAGCGTTGCCGTGGTGGAATGCGAAAGGGAACCGCTGGTTCCGGTGATATTGAACAGGCTGCTGCCCAGCGCAACGCCTGAGGTGGTGGTAACTGTCAGTGTGGAAGCGGTTCCGGGCGTGATGGAAGCCGGACTAAAGGATGCCGTAGCGCCGGAGGGCAAACCGCTGGCCGAGAGATTCACCGAACCGGTAAAGCCGTTAAGCGCGGAGACGCTAACCGTGTAGGTGGCCTTGCCGCCGGGGTTCACGGTAAAGCTGGGCGGTGTGGCAGAAATCGAGAAATCGGGAGGCGGAGTTACATTTAGGGTCGCGGAATTCGAGTTGTGCGAGAGAGAGCCGCTGGTGCCGCCCACGGTGAAGCTGGTGCTTCCGAGAGCGATAGAGGAAGTCGTGGTGATGGTTAGTGTGGACGTGATTCCCGGGGTGATCGCGGTCGGGTTGAAGGAACCGGTAGCGCCGGAGGGCAAATTGTTCGCCGAAAGAGTGATGGACCCGGTGAAACCGTTCAAGGCCGAAGCGCTCACTGTGTAGGTCGCCGTGCCGCCCGGGCTGATAGTGAAGCTAGAGGGCGTGACCGATACGGAAAAGTCCGGTGGCGGAGCAACCGTGAGAGTGACGGGAGCGGCGCCGTGCGAAAGAGAGCCACTCGTGCCGGTAACCGTCACGGAGGAACTGCCTACGGGCGTCGTGCTCAGTGTGGTGATGGTCAGTGTTGAACCGCTGCCCGCAGTGACGGAAGGCGGCGAGAACGAAGCCGTAGCCCCGGAAGGCAGCCCGGAGGCGCTCAGTGTGATGGAACCGGTGAAACCGTTGATTGGGCTGGTCGAAATGTTGTAGGTCGCAGGCGAGCCCTGGACTACGGAGACGGAACTTGGCGAAGCTGAAATGGAGAAGTCCGGCGTTGGCGGACCCAGCGGGACGATCTGAATGGCGTTGAGCGGAGCTCGCGGAGTGTTGTCGGAGGCGGCTCCGGGCGTAGCGGTAATCGTGAAACCTGTGGCCGCCGAAGGAATGGTAAAGATCAAATAGTTTCCGGCGGAATTGCTGGCTTGTGTAAACGTGCCGCTGAAATTGGTATTGGCCGAATCGGTCAGCGTGATGGTGCTCGTGGTAATGCCAGTGCCGGAGATCTTGTAGCTGCCGGTGCGGGTCGCGCTGCCATTGGAGCCGTCGGCATAGAGATAGATGTTGTAGCCGTTGGCGTTCGAGGGAAGACCGGAGACGTTGACGGTGGTTGGGTTGCCATTCATGTCGTCGAGATAACCGCGCATCATGCGAACGTTGCCAGGAGCGTCGGTGATCGGGAGGCTGAAGAGGTTGTCGGAGGTCCAGGAGACGGACGCTCCGGAACTTGAGCCGGTGGAATCCACCAAGGGCATTGGGACCGACGGAGTACCGCCCTTGGCGGCATTCCAGTTGGGTTCGGGGACCACGCCGGCGACTTCCGAAGCAGTCATTGCAACACCCGCACCGACAAACTGGATGCTGATGACTTTTGCTCCGCCGCTGGATGCGGTGGTGACGTTAAGGGTGAGTGCCGCCGTGTGAGTAAGAGCGCCGCTGGTGCCACTAACGGTAAGCGGGTATGAACCAATGGCGGTGCTAGATGCAACCGTAATGTTGAGAGTGGAAGACGAGCCCGCGGCGACACTGGCGGGACTGAAGGAGGCCGTGGCTCCGGTTGGAAGGCCGGTCACGCTTAAATTGACCGTTCCCGAAAATCCGTTCGCGGCCACAGTGTTGATAGTGACCGGAGAATTGCCGCCTTGAACGATGGAGATAGTGGAAGGGTTGGCGGAAACGGAGAAATCGGCGGTGCCAGACTGGCCGAGAGGAACGATTTGGATGCCGTTGAGAGGGGCGCGCGCGGTACCGTCAGAAGCGGCGCCCGGGGTAGCAGTGATGGTGAAGCTGTTGGCATTAATTCCGGTAAAGAGCACGTAGTTGCCATTCGAGTTGCTGGCTTGCGTGAAGGTTCCGCCGAAATTGGAATTGCCGGCATCCGTGGCATTAACGGTGGTGGTGGTGATCCCGGTACCGGTGATCTGATAGCTGGCGCTGCGGGTGGCGCTGTTGTTGTCGCCATCCGTGTAGACGTAGATGTTATACCCGGCCGAGCTGAGCGGAAGATTGTTGACGGTGACAGTGGTGGGATCGAGCTTGCCGGTATCAAGATAGCCGCGCATCATGCGAGCATTTCCAGGCGAGTCCGTGATGGGCAGGGCCCAGATGTTATCGGAATTCCACGTGACGGTGGCGGAAGTAAGGTTGTTGTTTTCATCCACGAGGGCAAGCGGAGTGCCGCTGGCGCCCAGTGCGTTGTTCCAATTGGCCTTGGAGATCACGCCAGCCTGTTCCGAAGAAGCCATGGCTGTACCTTCGCCAACAAAATCGATGCTGATTACGCCGCTGCTGAGGCCCGCGGTAGCCACGTTGAGGTAAACGGTGGCGCTGTGCGTGGTGCCGCCGATCGAGCCGCTAACGGTAAGGGGGTAAGTGCCAATCGGAGTGATGGAACTAGTGTTTACGGTCAAGATCGAGCTGGCAGGCGCCGAGATCGTGGGCGAACTGAAGGATGCACTTGCGCCGCTGGGTAGGCCGCTGACGGAGAGATTGATCAGGGAATCGAAATTATTGATTGCGGTCGTCGAGACCGTGTAGGTCGTACTGCCCGCGGGGGCCACCGACTGGACGCTGGGTCCGGCGGAAATGCCAAAATCCGGAGCGCCAGAAAGCAAACCATATACATTGACTGTATTCGAAAAGGTGGCGAGATAGACCTTGCCATTGGCGACAGTGGGTGGGACAAATTTACCGTAGGTGCCCACGGCATCGCGGCTTGGGTTAAGCGTGGTATCCCACAGGACCGTCGACAAATTGTTAGCGTCAAAAGCGCGAAGCACGCCCGGCGAGGTACCGTGGCCAGCCGAGCCGGTTGGAAACGAGAGCCATAGGATGCCCGAACCCGGAGTGCTGCCATTGGCGCTGATGGTCATCGTGCCGCCAGTTGCGAATCCGCTTGGCGCGGGCGTGGAGCTCTGGGAAATGGGCGTGGGGTCGAATGTAGAGCCGTTGAAGTGGTAGGCGGTTACAAAACCGTTGGCACCGTCAGGCGCTACATACATGGTCGGACCCGCGCCACTGGTTCGGTTCCAAAACACCGGACCGCCACCGGTGATGAAGCCGCCATTCGAATTAAGGGTCAAGAGCTGGGGAATCTGGCCGTTTCCCGTTTGTTCATGGCCCATATTCGACGTGGGCGTCAGGTACATGATGGCCTCTTTGCCGCCACCGATAATCAAATTGGTTCCGGGAATGAGCATGGGACCCGAGGAGCCCAAGTCCTTGTCCTCTGCCTTGAGGGCGAGCCAGTCATCCGGCGTGAAATAGTCGGCTACGGATAGCCCGCCGGCAGTGTTGAATTTGACGATGCTGTCGGAGAAGTTACTGGAACCATCCCAGTCACCGTTGCCAGTCATGTAATAGGCGAACCCGTTCGCATCAACAACGGGACCGCGACCAGCCATCCAGGACCCGCCGCCGCCACCGAACGGGGTGGTGCAGAAAATTCCCGTTTGCTGGAGCGTGGAGGCGTTGTACGACATGATCCAACCGTGCCAAGAGAACATGTCTTCATGGGAGGCCCAGGCAATCAGGATGTTGCCATTGGCCATAGCCAGACTGGCGCGCTGGTTCTGGATCAAGGGATCAAACTTCAGGACACCGCCGGAACTGCCGCCGCCGGTTCCGGAGACTGAGCCTTGGATCACCGTCGGGCCGCCGAATTTTTCGGCGCCGGTGGTGATATCGAGGGCATGCAGGCGCTGGACATAGTTCGTGACGCCGCCCGAAACTTCCATGGTGCGAACGACAAGGTAGATGGTTTTGGTGTTGAGGTCGATGTACGGGGTGCTTTCAATGCCGACGTTGCCGACAATGTTTAAGGAGTTGGAGCCAACGATGTTGGTGATCGGAATAGCGGTGACACCGGCGGAGGGGTTGCGAAAATCGACTTTCCAGAGAACGCCGCCGGAGGATCCGGCATTGGTGTCGGCATCGAAGGCGTAAAGAACGTCGTTCATGGTGGCGACGTAGAGAACGTTGTGAACACCCAGGCCCGGGATGGTGACGCCCGGAACGTAGAGGGGCTGAGCATAAACGGAGCCGTCAACAGGATAGGAATAAACGAGGCCGAACTGATTGACGTTGACGTTCGACGTGTTGAGAACTGTCTCGGTGAGGTTGGCGCCTGTGCGGGCCTGGTCATAGTGCTCGGTAACGACGGGAGACTGTGCGCGAGCGGAGGGTACGACCGCGAATGGAAGAACCAAGGAGAACAGAATAAAAAGTCTACGAGCAAGCATTATCAAAGCCTCACGATTGAAGACCAGCGATTTTGCGCAGCACAGAAAAGCGGAGAAGCTGGAAACGCCGTCTGAATAACCCAGTCCGCCGCCTTGTGGGAGTCAAATGTTGATGACACGAACAAAATTTGAGAAATGGCGCCTTCCAATCCAGACCTGCCCGTCAAAAGAGCGCAGGGACGCAAAATAGCGCAAGCAGCTCTTTCACGCAGAGATAGGACTCCCCGATTGTTATGAGACTTAGCAACCCAAGGTCCAGACTTCGGGAGGCTCTGGCTTCATAAGCCAAGCGGATTGAAAGGCTTATGTCGGCCCACACGGGCACCCGGAGAGGAAAGTCGCGAGGAATGCCACAAATTGTGCAATTCCATTCCTGCGGATGGCCCTTTGGCGGAATTTGCGTCCTCGACGTCGAGCGTAGAGTAAGGGAAGGAAGAGGTTGAGAATGGAGTGCAGATTGCTTATAAAGGCATGACCTAAGACCGACCTCTCGTTCATTAGGTTGGTCCGCTCCCAGATGAAAAGCCCCCTTCTGCCCGAAATAGGCGTACTGGCCCAAGTGCATGACACTTGGGGGGACCAATGGCAGGCGCGACACCAACTGGTGTCGCGGCTTGCGCGATACTTTAGGGTGATTTGGATGAATCCGGCGCTGGGGTGGCGCGAGTCGTTCTTGCGTGGACATTTCCGGGGGCAGAGGATCGCCCTGAACGCGATTGCCCAGGGCGACTCCGGCCTGGAAATCTACACGCCCGGCCGGTGGCTGCCGACATTTTACCGGCTGAGATGGCTCAGCAAGATTTCGCTGCGTCAACACGTCAAACGAGCTCGGAAAATGCTGCTGCGACGGGGCGCCAAGCGAATCGTGCTGGCCACCTGGAGAGCACGCTTTGACAGCGGCTGGAGCGATATACCCTTTGATTTGCGTTCCTACCATATCGATGACGAGTATTCGTTCTCGCCTGTGGAGACGCCCATTGGGGCGGACGAAATGCGAATGTTGCAGGAAGCGGACCAAGTCTTTGTTACCTCCCGGTCGCTATTGCAAAAAAAGGGCGGCTTCAACCCGCACACGTATCTCGTGCCGAACGGTGTTGACTATCAAGCCTTTGCGACGCCGCGCAGCGAGCCTGAGGACCTGCGAGCGATTGCGCGCCCGCGAATCGGGTACACCGGGGTTTTGAAGGAGCAACTGGATTGGCCCATGCTTCTCTCCCTGGCAAAGCGGCACCCGAATTGGTCATTTGTGTTTGTAGGACCGGTCAGCGACAGGCTGGCGTGCTCCGCCGACTTCAGCGGGTTAAAGGCGCTGGCCAACGTGTTTTTCCTGGGTTCGAAGCCGACTTCGGCGGTTCCGGCTTATACACAAAACTTTGACGTATGTGTGATGCCGTACCGGCGCGATGACTATACAAAATATATTTACCCGCTGAAGCTGCATGAGTATCTGGCCAGCGGACGGCCTGCGGTGGGAACGCGGATTCACGCGCTGGAGGAATTCGAGAGAGTGGTTAGGCTGGCTTGCACGGAAGAAGAATGGAGCACGGCTCTGGCGGCCGCACTCGAACCAGCAGCAAACAGCGATGAAGCGCGTAAGGAACGACAAACAGTGGCGATGCTGCACGACTGGGACGTGCAGGCCTGGAGAATCGCGTGCACCATGGCGGAAGCGGTTGCACCCGAACTGGCGGAGCACCTGCCCATATTGCGGTCCAACTCCGAGGTGGCCGAGGCTCCGGCGGAAGTTCAGATGAGCGGCGCGAAGGCTCAACGCGCAGCCGCACGAGCGCCAGCAGCCTCGCGCGCATTCTTGATCGACAGTCTCTCCGGGGCAAGTCCGCCAGGCATAGCGGGAGGCTCGAGCCGGACCGCGATTGGCCCGGTGCTGCTGGTCAGTCCGTGGTACCGGCCGGCGGTCGGCGGAGTGGTGGAGGTTGCCGAGCGGCTGCACCGGAAATTAAATGAGAACGGCATCGAGACGCACCTGTTGATTGCACACGACGGGCGGACCGGTCTGGAAGAAATTGACGCGGCGGACAAAGTGTGGCGGTTGGGAGCCGCTTCCGATGCGTTTCACAGCACCAATCCGAAGAGCATCCTGGCGACGGCGATGCGGGGGTCCGCGGCCTACTGGCAACTTCAGAGATTCGTCCGCGAGCGGGGAATCCGGACGGTTGTGACGTTATACCCTATCGGCTATTCGTGGCTTTTCGTGCTGCTGCGAAAACTGACCGGCGTCAAACTGTTGGTATCGCTACACGGGAATGACGTGACGCGGTCAGACTCTTACGGCGTGCTGGCGCATTGGCTGCTGCGTCGGACTCTGGATACGAGCGACGCGGTCATCACGTGCGCCGATCATCTTTCTCGGAAGGCGCGGGAGATCTGCTCCGGAAAGCGGCTGGAGATCGAGTTGATTCCCAATTGCGTAGACACGATCCAATTCACGCCGCGGCCAGCGAATTTTGAAAGAGCCGATGAACGGCCCACATTCGTGCACGTTTCGAATTTTGCCGCGAAGAAACGGACGCTGGATATCGTGGAAGCATTTGCGGACCAGAGGATACCGGCAGAAGCCCGGTTGATCATGGTCGGGGACGGACCGTTGCGCGAACGTACGGCGGGAAGAGCAAAGGAATTGGGAGTATTCGATCGAGTGGCGTTTGTAGGAACGCAAAAGGATGTGCGGCCATTCTTGTGGGCATCGGACGTGTTCGTGCTGGCGTCGGATGACGAAGGAGCACCCTTAGCCGTATTGGAAGGGATGGCTTGTGGCCTGCCGTACGTGTCAACGGAATGGGGACCAGCCGCGATTCTCCCCCCGGGAGAATGCGGCTTGGTCGTGCCGGCGCACGCTCCGAAGGAATTGGCGGCGGCAATGGCCCGGATCATCGCGGACCCAGTGAAGTGTCGCAAGATGGGCGAGCAGGCCCGCTACCGCGCCGTAAATGACTTTCGGGAAGACCGATACGTGGAGCGACATATCCGTTTGATCGAAAAGATCGAAAGGCCAGAATGGCGAATGCGGCCGATCAGGCGGAGTGACGAGCCGCATGAAGAGCGGAAGGACGATCGAGAAGTAGTGGCGGCCGGGAAGAACGTTCCGCGATGAGTCAGCCTTTACGTACACCAGCGCTTTGAGAAGACGCCGGCAAAATAACCTGTTGCCTGTCAGTGAACATGTGTTCCGCGCGCTTGCGCATTAGCGCCTGGTTCCGGAGAACATCGGAAGTTCATGTCCGCGAGGCTCGGCCAACTCGTTAAAAGCATTGGGACCAACTGGATTGCGTTCAGTACGTCCGTTTTGACGGCGTTCCTGCTAACGCCGTTCATCGTCCATCACTTGGGAAATACAGCGTACGGCGTGTGGACGCTGGTTGTTTCGATGATCGCGCTGATGGGCCTGCTGGACATGGGAATGCGCGGGGCGATTACGCGGTTCGTTTCGCGGAACCACGCACAGGGAAATCATCACGAATCCGGGCGCGCCGTTTCCGCGGGACTGTGGCTGCGGCTGTGGGTGGCTGGGCTGATCGTGCTGATCAGCAGCGTTCTTTCGGTGATTGGGCCGTTTGTACTTCACATACCAAACGAACTGCGGTTCGCTGCGCGCGGCGCAATTTTGTTGGTGGGGACGAGCTTTGCCCTAACGTTCGCGTGCGGTGTATTCGGCGGGGTTCTGGTCGCATTGAATCGTTTCCCGGTGGTGAGCGGCCTTTCGATCGCGCAGACACTTTTGCGGGCGGCAGGAGTCGTGCTGCTGCTGGGCTCGGGACACGGCATTCTTGCTCTGGCGTCGTGGGAACTCTCCGTTGCGGCGGCGACCAATTCTGTACTGATTACTCTGGCCAGACGGGCGTATCCGGAACTGAAATATTCGCTGGACCGCCCGGACCGCAAGCTATTCCGGCAATTTCTCAGCTATAGCTTCCACGTGTTTCTAATCCAGTGCGCAACGGTCGTGATCTACTACATGGATAACCTGGTTGTCGGGACGTTCATTTCAGCGGCCGCGGTGACGTTTTACTCGATTGGGGGCAGCCTGCTCGATTACTTGCGGCAGGTGGTGACGTCGGTGACAACGATTTTCATGCCGCTGGCAAGCAACTTCGAGGCTCGTGGAGAAAGTAGTGAGTTGCGGCGGCTTCTGATTCAGGGCACGCGGCTGGCGCTGCTGGTTTCACTGCCGATCGCACTGGGGCTCTACTTCAGGGGCCACACGTTCATCGAACTCTGGATGGGCAGGCAATACGGTCCGCTTTCCGGACACATCGTGCGGATTCTGCTGATCGCGCAGGTGTTCAGCATCGCGAATTTCACGAGCGGGAATATCGCCTTCGGAATGGCCAAGCACCGGCCATTCGCGATTGCGGTTGTGACGGAATCGATTGCGAATTTGACGCTGAGCATCATTCTGGTGAAGCGGATCGGCATAACCGGGGTGGCATGGGGAACAGTTGTGCCGAACCTCGTGGTCCAATTGCTGTTCTGGCCCAGATACATTTGCAAGGTGCTGGAGATGCCCGTCCGCCGGTACCTCTGGGAGAGCTGGCTACGGCCGGGGCTCGCGGTTGTGCCTTTCGGGATTGCGTGCTATCTGACGGACATCCATTGGGAAGCAACGCGGCTTGTGCAATTCATGTGGCAGATCGTGGTCATTTTACCGTTGCTCGTGGCTGGCTTCCTGGCATGCTTTTGGCGCGAGGCTGCCTGGCAGGTTCAAGCACGTTTGGGCTCCAGGCTGCGGATATTCGTCCCGAAATAGCCTTCCGGTGACTGTCGGCCACGCGATCCCGGTGAAGATGGGGTCTCAGTAGGCGAAGAAGGGAAATTCGCTGCCCAAGACCCGTTTTGCGACGGCATTCGCGCCGGGGGCGTCTCGCTTTAATCTATTGAAAATAAGCAGCTTAAACTTGCCCCGTCGCTGGGGTTATGGAACCTGACCTGCATCCTACAGGACTGAACTCGTGCCGAAACAGGTCTGTCGTCAAAGCCTCGGAGAGGGGTCTAGAAACTAAGTCCTTTGTTTACTGGAGATTAGAATGCGTGTTCTCGTGACAGGTCATCACGGCTACATCGGAACTCTCCTGGCCGATATGCTCCTCAGAGCCGGCCACGATGTAGTGGGCCTTGATAGCGACTTGTTCCTCGACAGTCTATTCCGCGGCCCAATCCCGTCCGTTCCCAGTATTCGGAAGGACTTACGAGACGTAAGCGTCGCGGACCTCGACGGCTTTGATGCCGTCGCCCACTTGGCCGCGATCTCGAACGATCCGATGGGAGACCTCAATCCCGAGCTGACCATGGAGATTAACCACGTGGCCTCAGTCCGCCTGGCGGAACTGGCGAAAGAGGCGGGGGTCCAGCGGTTCATCTTTTCCTCCTCGTGCAGTACTTACGGCGCGGCCTCGCAGACGGAATTGCTCACGGAGGAAGCGGAATTCAATCCGGTGACGGCATACGGAAAGTCGAAGGTTCTGGTCGAGCGCGACGTGGCGAAACTCGCGGATGAACGCTTTAGCCCGACGTTTTTGCGAAATACGACGGCGTATGGGTATTCCCGATTTTTGCGATTCGATATTGTGCTGAACAACTTTGTAGCGTGGGCGGCATCGACTGGAAAAATTTTCATCAAGAGCGACGGAACGCCGTGGCGGCCGATGGTGCATGTGGAGGATATTTGCCGGGCATTCCTGGCGGTGCTCGAGGCGGAGCGGAGCGTTGTACATAATCAAGCGTTTAATGTGGGGATCACCGAGGAAAATTACCAGATCCGGGACATGGCGGAGATAGTCCGGCAAACAGTTCCTGGCTGCCGAGTCGAGTATTCCTCGGACGGCGGACCGGATCTGCGGTGCTATCGCGTGGACTTCACCAAGATCAAGAGGATGCTGCCCAAGTTCCAGCCAGTGTGGGACGTCAGGAAGGGGGCGGAAGAACTCTACAGGGTCTTCAAGCAGGTGCAACTGAAATTGGACGATTTCGAAGGGCCGCGGTATATGCGGATCCGGCACTTGCAAAAGCTGATGGCGGAAGGAACGATCGGGCCGGATCTGCGTCGAGCGGACGTGCCTGCTCATTCGGTTTCGGTGGCATGAGCGCGCAGCGGGCGCGAACCGCAAGAGGCAATGAACCTTGATTTTTCATCGCACACCTCTCGAGGGAGTCTGGCTGATTGAACCGGCGCGGATTGAGGACGCCCGGGGATACTTCGCGCGCGTGCGCTGCGAGAGGGAGTTTGCCGAGCACGGATTGAATTCGCGCTGGGTACAGTCAAGCATCTCGCAGAACACCCGTCGAGGAACGCTGCGAGGGATGCACTTTCAGGCGGCGCCGCATGGAGAGATCAAACTGGTGCGCTGCACCCGCGGTGCGATTTTCGACGTGATCATCGATTTGCGACCGCAATCGAAGAGTTACATGCAGCATTTCAGCGTGCGGCTCAGCGAAGAGAATCATACAGCGATTTATATTCCCGAGGGCCTGGCGCATGGATTTCTGACGCTGGAGGACGGGACGGAAGTGCTGTACGAGATGTCCGAGTTTTATCGTGCGGAGAGCGCGCGCGGCGTGCGCTGGAACGACCCGGCCTTCGGGATCGCGTGGCCCGAGGAGCCGCGAATTATCATCGAGCGAGACCGCAACTACCCAAACTACAAGTCCGTGGCGGAGTTCAGCAGAAAATGATCGGCGTTGATTCCAGAGTGGATGCTTGCGCCGCCATGACCGCGGGACGCCGGATGCATGGCATGGTGCAGGAGCTGTATCCGATCTGCCGGAGCATCACGGGCGACGGGCTGCGCGAAACTCTGCGACGCATTGAAACGCGCATCCCGCTTGACATCCACGAAGTGCCGAGCGGCACGCCAGTTTTCGATTGGGTAGTGCCGAAGGAATGGAACCTTCGCGACGCGTACGTGAAGAATGCGAGCGGAGAGCGGGTGATCGATGTTCGCTCCTCGAATTTGCACGTGGTGAACTACAGCGTGCCCGTGCGCGCGCGTCTTCCGCTGCGGGAACTGAAGCAACATCTGCACACCTTGCCCGCGCATCCCGACTGGATACCATACCGGACTTCTTACTACCGCGAATCATGGGGATTTTGCCTCAGCCAGCGGCAGCTGGATGCGTTGGCCGAAGGCGAATACGAGGTGGTGATCGATTCATCGCTGGAGAACGGCTCGCTTAGCTACGGAGAGTGCGTCGTTCCGGGCGAAACGGCCGACGAGGTGCTCATTTCGACGCACTGCTGCCACCCGTCTCTGTGCAACGACAACCTGTCTGGAATCGCTGTGGCGACTTTCTTGGCGAAAGAGTTGCTGGCAAGGCCGCGGCGGCTCACATACCGGTTTCTTTTTATCCCTGGGACGATCGGCTCGATTACCTGGCTGAGCAGGAACGAGCAGATCGTGCCGCGAATCAAGCACGGGCTGGTGCTAGCTTGCGTGGGCGATCGTGGCGAATTTTCGTATAAAAAATCGCGCCGGGGCGATGCGCAAATCGACCGTGCAATGATGCACCTCCTGAGCCGCAGCGGGCAGGCACACCAAATCAGGGATTTTTCGCCCTATGGATACGACGAAAGGCAGTATTGCTCGCCCGGGTTCAACCTTCCAGTCGGCTGCCTGAACCGGACTCCGCACGGATGCTTCGCCGAATACCACACATCGGCCGACAATCTCGAATTTGTCAGCGCTGAAGCGCTGGAAGGAAGCCTGCGGCTGTGCCTGGAGCTCTTCGAGCTTCTGGAGAAGGATATAACGTACGTGAACGTCAATCCCCGCTGCGAACCGCAACTGGGACGCCGCGGATTGTATCGGGAGCTTGGCGGCTATCCGGATGCCGAACAACGGGAACTCGCGATGCTTTGGGTGCTCAACTTATCGGACGGCAACCACTCGTTGCTGGATATAGCAGAGCGATCCAAGCTCAAATTCCCGATGATTTCCGACGTTGCCGCGGAGCTTGCGCGGCACGGGCTGCTCGTGCCCCAAAGGAAGGAAGGCGAACAATGAACACAGTATTCTTCGAACCCAAGGTTTCGGACGAAGCGCGGCGCAAAATGCTGTACGACGGCCAACTGGTCGTTCTCAACCCCACGCCGGGTTCCCTGGCGCTCTGCCAATTCGCCGCGGACATGGCCAAGGAGGCGTTCGCGCCGCTGGACCCGCGCTACGCGCAGCACCATTTGCCGGTGGACCGGTACGCCGCGATTCTGGCGGAACTGAAGCCCAAATTCATTCATCACCCGCGCAGCAAGCAATTGATTCAGCAGCTGCTCGCCGAGGTCCACTGCGATTTGGAAAAGACGTATTTTGACGTGCCGCGGCTGCGCACGTCCACGGACGCAGGATATTTGACCACAGGCATTTCCTACGCATTCCACCCGCATCGCGATACCTGGTATTCAGCCCCGTTTTGCCAAATCAACTGGTGGCTGCCGGTGTTCGAGGTCCAGCCGGAGAACGTGATGGCCTTTCATCCACAATACTGGTCGCAACCGGTGAAGAACGGATCGCGCGACTACAACTATCAGGAATGGAACCGGACCGGGCGCGTGATGGCGGCGCAGCAGGTGGGAGTGGATACTCGGAAGCAACCACGACCGGAAGAACCGATGCAGCTCGAGCCGCAAATACGCGTGGTTACTCCTCCGGGAGGGATTTTGCTGTTTTCCGCGGCGCAGATGCACTCGACCGTGCCGAACACATCCGGCTACACACGATTCAGCATTGACTTCCGCACGGTACACCTGGACGACGTGGCGGCGCGGCGCGGCGCACACAACGTGGATTCGGACTGCACCGGGACCTGCATGGGCGATTATCTGCGGGGCACGGACCTTGCACATGTGCCCGATGAGCTGATTGCCATGTACAACACTCCGCCGCATGCCCCAGCCGTCGCGGCGGCTAACATCAGTTCGGAGGCGGTTTGAGGAAGCTGTGCCGCGATGCCTGAATCCATCTGCCAGACGATGAAGTTTGAGGGCTCGAAGCTGTGCCAGGAAAAAGCGCACCGGCTGATTCCTGGCGGCGCGCACGTCTACGCGAAGGGTGACGACCAATACCCAGTGCTGGCACCGGGTTTCATCGAGCGCGGGAGCGGTTGTCACGTCTGGGACGTGGACGGGAATGAGTTCATCGAGTACGGCATGGGCCTGCGGGCGGTAAGCCTGGGTCATGGCTACAGGCCCGTCGTGGAGGCCGCTTACCGGCAGATGCAGCTCGGAACCAATTTCGTCCGGCCAAGCAGGATTGAGCTGGAATGCGCCGAGATGCTGGCGAGTTTGATCCGCTCGGCCGAGATGGTGAAATTCGGAAAGAATGGCTCGGACGTGACAACGGCAGCCGTTAAGTTAGCCCGGGCAGCGACCGGACGCGACATGGTCGCGGTTTGCGCGGAGCATCCGTTCTTTGCCGTGGATGACTGGTTTATTGGCAGCACCGCCATGCATGCGGGAATTCCGAAGGCAGTTCAGGACCTAACGGTCAAATTTCACTATAACGACTTGACTAGTGTTGAGAATCTTTTCGCCCAATGGCCGGACCGGATTGCGTGCGTCATTATGGAGGCCGAAACCACCGTGCAGCCGGAGCCCGGCTTTCTATCGGGGCTGCAGGAGCTGGCTCATAGGAACGGCGCGATCTTTGTTCTCGATGAGATGATCACCGGGTTCCGGTGGGACTTGGGAGGGGCTCAGCGCTATCACGGCATTCGCCCCGATCTTTCCACCTTCGGCAAAGCCATGGCGAATGGCTTCTCCGTCTCCGCGCTGGTGGGCCGCCGCGACCTGATGGAACTTGGCGGCCTCTCGCACGGGAAGTCCCGTGTCTTTTTGCTCTCCACGACGCACGGGGCCGAGACGCACGCTCTGGCCGCCGCGATGGAAACAATGCGGATTTATCGCGACGAAAACGTGATCGAGTATCTCTACCGGCAGGGCACTCGCCTGCGAGAAGGGATCAACTCGGCGATTGCCCGCCATGGCCTCGAAGGATATTTTGCGGTACTCGGCAAAGAGCCGAACCTGGTCTATGCCACGCGGGACGATAAAAAGCAGGCATCGCAAGCATTCCGTGCCCTGTTCTTGCAGGAGACGATCAAGCAAGGGCTACTGATGCCGTCTCTCGTCGTGAGCTACTCACACACGGATGCAGACGTCGAACGGACCATACACGGCATCGACCAGGCTCTGCATATTTACCGCCGAGCCCTCGAGGACGGGGTGGAGAAGTATCTAGTGGGACGGCCCGTGAAGCCGGTGTTTCGGGAATTCAACTGACTGCGGATAGGAATGGAGCCAATCGAACGTGACAACTGCGGCGTCAATCCGGAATGAGGGCCCGGCGGCCGGCATTCATCCAGCCGGCGGAGAGACCGATTCTAAGCGGAGATGCAGGTTCTGCCACGCGGAGCTGAGAAAGACCTTTGTTGACTTGGGCATGTCTCCGCTTTGCGAGAGTTATCTGCGTTCTGATCAACTGAATCAGATGGAGCCGTTTTATCCGCTTCACGTGTTCGTGTGCGAGAGCTGTTTTCTCGTACAACTGCAGGAGTACGTGAGCGTGGACGAGATCTTCACGGAATACGCCTATTTTTCCTCGTTTTCCGATAGCTGGCTGGCGCACGCGAAAGCGTACACGGAGAAGATGATCGATCGGTTTGCGCTAAACAGCACCAGCCGGGTGATCGAGTTGGCGAGCAATGACGGATATCTGCTTCAGTATTTCGTGCAGGCGGGCGTGCCCGCGCTGGGCATCGAGCCGGCGGCAAACGTCGCCGCAGTGGCGGAAGCGAAAGGGGTCCGCACGATTGTCAGGTTCTTCAACCGCGAATCGGCGCGGGAGCTCCTTCCTGAGATTGGGCAGGCCGATCTTTTGCTGGGCAACAATGTGCTGGCTCAGGTTCCCGACGTGAACAGCTTCGTTGCGGGGATGAAACTGGTACTCAAGAGCGAAGGCGTGATCACCATGGAGTTTCCGCACCTGCTGAAATTGATCGCGGAGCGCCAATTCGACACGATTTATCACGAACATTTTTCCTATTTTTCATTGTATTCGGCGGAGAAGATTTTCGCGGCTCACGGCCTGCGCATATTCGACGTCGAGCAGTTGCCGACTCACGGCGGTTCCCTACGGATTTACGCTTGTCACGCCGAGGATGGCTCGAAGGACGCGAGCCGCGCGCTTCTTGAGCTGCGCCAGGAAGAGAACGAGGCAGGCATTTCCAACATTGGGAGCTACTCGTCATTCGCAGCCAGCGTGGAAGAAACAAAGTATCGGCTTCTGGAGTTCCTCATCCGCGCGCGGCGCGAAGGCAAGCGAGTGGCGGGTTATGGTGCACCAGGAAAAGGGAACACGCTGCTGAATTACTGCGGAATCCGGCCGGACCTGCTGCCGTATACCGTTGACCGGAATCCTTACAAACACGGAAAGTTTTTGCCGGGGAGCCACATCCCGATCTACTCGCCGGAGCACATCGCGGCCACGAAGCCGGACTACATTTTGATTTTGCCGTGGAATCTTAAGAGTGAAATTGTGCAGCAGCTGGCATATGCGAGGGAATGGGGCGCGCGTTTTGTGGTGCCGATTCCCGAAGTGCAGGTCTTATGAGCGATCACGTGGAGGCGCGGGGAATTCGGATTCGAGGAGAAAAACTGTGAAAGTCGTCCTCTTTTGCGGCGGTCTGGGCCTTCGGATACGCGACTATTCAACCAGCGTCCCCAAACCGTTGGTGCCTATTGGCCCGCGTCCGATTCTGTGGAACGTGATGAAGTACTATGCCCACTTTGGGCACAAGGACTTCATTCTTTGCTTGGGGTACCAGGGAGAGACAATCAAGCAATTCTTCTTGAACTACAACGAGTGCCTCTCGAACGACTTCACGCTTTCGCAAGGCGGAAAGAAACTGGAGCTCTTCAACAGCGACATTCACGACTGGAAGATTACTTTCGTGGATACAGGAATCGACTCGAATATTGGCCAGAGATTGAAGGCGGTCCAGGGCTACCTGGAAGGCGAAGAGATGTTCCTGGCGAACTACACGGACGGCCTGACGGATCTTCACCTTCCCGACCTCATCGAACGGTTTGAAAAGCAGGGTTGCGTGGCCACCTTTCTCACGGCTCCTCCTAACTTGAGCTACCACATCGTTGAGACCGGAAAGGGCGGGATGGTTCAGGAGATTCGCGAGCTGTCCAAGGCGAAACTGCGAATCAACTCCGGATACTTCGCGTTTCGAAAGGAGATCTTCGATTACTTGGGGCCGGGGGAAGAGCTGGTGAAGGAACCCTTTCAAAGACTCATCGCGAAGAATCAGCTCCTGGCCTACGAGCACGACGGATTCTTTCTTGCCATGGATACGTTCAAGGACCGTCAGCAGATGGAGGAACTGCTGGCGTCCGGCGTTGCGCCCTGGGAACTCTGGAAGAAGGCCGGTCGAAAGCCGGCAAACGGCCGGGGCCCGGGCGCGGCTGAGCTAACGCCCGTCACCCGCCATGCGTAAATTGAGGTTTGCAGGCGGCGAGCTGCGGAGAGTTCTTTGCGTCGGGGCCCATTGTGACGACATTGAGATCGGCTGCGGCGCAACGATGCTGAGACTGTTGCGTGAGAATCCGGGATTACACGTCACCTGGGTGGTGTTGAGTTCAACCGCGCAGCGCCGGCGGGAAGCGCTGCTCTCGGCAAAGCTGTTCCTGGGAGAAGCGAAGGGGAAGAGGGTCCAGATCAGGAACTTTCGCGATTCGTATTTCCCGTATCAGGGCGGCAAAATCAAGGACTACATAAACACGCTTAAGGCCGAACCTGCGCCGGATTTGATTTTCACGCATTGGCGAGGCGATTTGCATCAGGACCACCGCTTGGTTTCTGAGTTGACCTGGAATGCTTTTCGCGATCACCTGATTTGCGAATATGAAATTCCCAAATACGACGGCGACCTGGGACAGCCGAACCTGTTTAGCGAGATCAACGAATCCCTTCTGAGACAGAAAATCGACTATATTCTCCAATCGTTCAAGAGCCAGACGGCGAAGCCCTGGTTTACATCCGACACATTCGAGGCATTGGCGCGGCTTCGAGGCGTGGAGTGCGCGTCGAAAACAAAGTTCGCGGAAGCTTTCCATTGCCGGAAAATGCTGCTCTGATTCCGCTTGCACAGGAGCCTGGAACTTGCCTCCCCGAGATCATGAAACGGCGCCGCTTGTCAGCGTGATAACGCCGTTTTACAACACGGAGAAGTATCTCGCCGAGTGCATCAAGAGCGTGCTCGCGCAATCTTATCGGAACTGGGAATACGTGCTGGTTAACAACCAAAGCACGGACGGATCGCGGGCGATCTGTGAACGGTATGTTCGAGCGGATAGCCGGATACGGCTCATCGACACACCTGAACACTTCAGCCAGGTCGAGAATTTTGAGCGTGCGCTTCGGCAGATGTCGCCGCAGAGCGAGTATTGCAAGATGGTGCTGGCGGATGACTGGCTGTTTCCAGATTGCATAAAAAAAATGGTGTGCCTGGCGGAGTCGCATCCCACCGTCGGCATAGTGAGCGCATATCGATTGCTGGGAAACGTTGTCACTGGCGACGGCCTTCCGTACACAAGATCCGTCATTTCCGGTCGCGAGGCCGCAAGGCTTATGCTCAAGGAAGGGTACTATCTAACCGGCTCGCCAACGTCAATCCTTCTTCGTGCGAATCTGATTCGAGAGACGAAGCGATTCTACGAGTCGAATTGGATTCATGACGACACGGAAGCATGTTTGAGAATTCTCGGCAAACATGATTTGGGCTTCATTCATCAGATCCTCAGCTTTTCGCGTGCGGACAACGACTCGATTACGGAGAGCCTGACCGGCTTGAATCCGGGACTGCTGCGAAAATTCCTGTTCGCGCGGCAGTTTGGGCCTGCATTTCTCTCTGGTGACGAGCTTAATCATCTGATTCGCGAGACAACGGACCGCTACGGCGAGTTCCTAGCTGCGAGCATTTTCGAATTCAAGGGCTCAGGCTTTTGGGACTTCCACCGGCGGGGATTGCGCAGCGGGGGGTACAGTTTTCGAAGTATCGGACTAGGGAAATACGTTCTCCTTGAACTAGCTGACCTTATCCTGAATCCGAAGAAAACAGCGGGGCGTCTGATTCGCGTTGCCAAGAATTGGAAGGAAAGGTCGCGCCGGCGGAGGTACGGAGTTCATGATGCCGCGGAATAAAGCGCGAAAACTACCGGCTGGAAAGCGAGTGGCTGGGCTATGACGAATGCGCTATCGGAATTGGGAAAACGCCGAGATCTCCTGTACGCGATCACTTGGCGGGAGATCAAAATCCGGTATAAGCAGTCGGTGATGGGGTTCCTGTGGGCCATCCTGCTGCCCGCCGTGATCATCGCGGCTGGGGTTCTGGTGCGCTTCGGAATGTCGGCGCTCTCGGGAAAGGCGGTGCCGGCCCAGGACTTGGCCGGCGTCACCGTGAAGGCACTGGTCTGGGCCTTTTTCGCGGGCGCGATGCGCTTCTCTTCCACCAGTTTGGTCGGCAACGCCAACCTGGTTACAAAGATTTATATGCCTCGTGAGATTTTTCCCATCGCGGCGGTGCTCTCCCAGTTGATCGATTTCCTCGTAGCCGGGGCTTTGGTCGGTTTGGGGCTGCTCATCGCCGGCTTCGGCCTGAGCTGGCAACTTCTGTGGGTTCCCGTCCTTCTCCTTTTGACTATCGCATTGGCCACAGGTTGGGCGCTGCTGCTTTCCGCGGCATGCCTCTTCTATCGCGACGTCAAGTATTTCGTCGAAGTCTTCATCACCTTCGCCATTTTCATCACACCGATCTTTTACGACGTTGAAATGTTCAAGCGATGGGCGAATATTCTGAATCTCAACCCGCTGGCTCCGCTCATTGAGGGCATTTCGAAATGCGCCGTGTATCATGTTTCGCCGGATTTGCTGTGGGTCTCCTATAGCGCTCTGGCAGCGGCGGGCAGTCTTATCGGCGGGTTTCACCTGTTTAAGAAGTGGGAACCCGGGTTCGCGGAGAGTATCTAGTGGCCAATTCCGATACCGTCTTGCGAGTCGATCACGTCTCGAAGCGTTTCGTCCGTGGCGAAAGGCACGACTCGCTTCGCGATCTGGTGCCTGCCGTTGTGTCCAAATTGACCGGTCGGAGGCCGAACCGTGATTCCGGCAACGAATTCTGGGCGCTGAGGGACGTAAGCTTTGCTCTCAGCCGCGGCGACGCTTACGGCATCATCGGTTCGAACGGAGCCGGCAAAAGCACCATACTGAAGCTGATCACCGGCATCATGGCGCCGACGGCCGGCAAAATCGACGTAAAAGGGCGCCTCTCCGCGCTCATCGAGGTTGGCGCGGGCTTCCATCCGGATCTGACCGGCCGCGAGAATATTTTTCTTAACGGCGCAATTTTGGGCATGAAGCGCTCGGAAATCGCGCGAAAGTTCGACGCGATCGTCGCGTTTTCGGGTCTGGAAGATTTTATCGATACGCCGGTCAAGCGCTATTCCACGGGCATGTATGCGCGCCTGGGATTTTCCGTCGCCGCCCATGTCGATCCCGATATTTTGATCGTTGATGAGGTGCTGAGCGTCGGCGACGTCGTGTTCCAGAATCGCTGCCTGGAGAGAATGCATAGCGTTCTGCGCAGCGGCGCCACGGTCTTGTTCGTCTCGCACAACTTGCGCGCCATCGCCGAGCTTTGCCAGAAGAGCATTCTGCTCGAGCACGGCAAGGTAGTGGCTCACGGAGCGAGCCAGGACGTGCTGACGACCTACCTGGAGCGCAGCGGGCAGCAGGGATTGCAACCCGGCGAACGCGACGTTTCGATCTCAGCAGTCCGGTTGCGGCGCGAACGCGCGGAAGGCGTGGCCTTCGAGTCCGGAGAGAAAGTCTGGATCGACGTCGAGGTCGAAGCCGCGCGGGAATGCGAGCCTTTTTCCGTTGTTTTGTTTCTCAACGACGATAAGCAGTACGAGGTCTTTCACACTTCGACGGAGTATCTCGGCTGTCCGCCAATTTCGCTGAAGGCGGGAGGGCGGTTCCTGGCCACGTTTGAGCTCGATTTGCCCCTCGGGGGCGGCACGTATTATCTGGGTGCCTTGCTTTACCGGTTCACGAACGAGAAGACGCTGCACCGCGTTTTTCCGGCGGCAACCCTGTTTGTCAGCACGGTCACGGAAGCGCGCGGCGTGATCAATCTGCATCCCCGGATAACGGCGTTTGGCCCGGCTGCGGCGGCCGAGCCGGCCGCGGAAGCATTACGAAAATGAACAGACCGAAGCATGCTGCGCTGGGTCTTCGCGCCGGCGACGTGATCGAGGTCCGCAGCGAAGCGGAAATTCTGGCCACGCTGGACGAGCAGGGCGCGCTCGACGGCCTGCCCTTCATGCCGGAAATGCTCCAGTTCTGCGGCAAGCGGTTTCGCGTGGAAAAGCGGGCGGACAAGACCTGCAACACCATCACCGTGATGGAATCGCGCCGCCTGCACGATACGGTTCATCTCGAGAATCTGCGGTGCTCGGGAACGGATCACGGCGGATGCCAGGCGCAGTGCTATTTGTTCTGGAAGGAGGCGTGGCTCAAGCGCGTGCCGGAACAGGATGCCGCAACGGCTCGCCACAGCGGCGCCTCTGAGAACCGGACACAAAGCGGCCCCGTCGCTTGCGACCGAGAACGCCTCTATCGTATGACGCAGCGCCAGGACGTACCTCCCGGCGAAGAGATCCACTATCGCTGCCAGGCCACGGACCTGTTGAAAGCCTCCGAGCCGCTGCCCTGGTGGGATGTTCGCCAGTATTGGCGCGACATACGTTCCGGCAATGTCGGCGCCTTTCATGTTTTCAAGGTGTTCCTATTCCGTCTGTTTCTAAAGTCGCTCAAGTTGGGGATCGGCTATCGCGCGCAGCTTTGGGCCTACAACCGCTTCCAAGCCTGGCGCGGCGGCACTCCGTATCCTTATCGGGACGGCCTTTTGGAAAAGAAGACGCCACGCGAGACGCTGAATCTGCAGCCGGGCGAGTTGGTACGAATCAAAAGCCATGCCGAGATTCTTGAAACGCTGAACCGTGAAAAGAAGAACCGCGGCATGCTGTTCGGCGAAGAGATGGTGCCCTACTGTGGCGGTGTTTACCGCGTGCGAAGCCGGGTCGAGCGGATTTTGGACGAACGCACAGGAAAGATGATGACGCTTCCGGGCGAGTGTCTCATATTGGACGGCGTCATTTGCCGAGGGGACTACAGCGAGAAACGTTTATTCTGCCCGAGAAAAATCTACCCATACTGGCGAGAGATCTGGCTGAGGCGTGTCCAGGAAAATCCTCCGGACAACTCCACCGAATCTCTCGAGACACGCTAGGGACGAGATAAGGTTAGGGGCACGGGTTTTTTCAGGAGAAAATAGGCGTAGTTGCGGTCATTCACGAGGGGCTGCTTTGGCACAAGCTTGACCGCCTGGGGCAACAGCCCGCAGCGTTCCGACTGGCTCCAGAATTCCTCGATTCTGTATGTGGCATTCCAAGCCATATTCTTCTGATAGTTCCAGCGCCTCGACTGCGTCTTCCAGTCCAGCTCACTGTATTTTACCTGCAGCATCGCAAGCGCGCCGGGCTTGAGTATCTGCGCGACTACGTTGAGGACACGAAAGCCGTACTCTGGAGTGGGGAGCAATTCAAACACATAAGTCGAGATCAACAGGTCGCAGCCGTCCGGCACCTTCGCGATAGCAGCTTCCGGGTCATCGGAGTCGATTAGAACGGGAACGAAATTGGTAAGTCCCTCCGCGGACATCTGCCGTTCACACTCGGCAAGACTCGCCGCGGAAATATCCACTCCGAAGAAACGGTCAGCGAGCGGCGCGAACTGAATCGCGTTGATTCCACCACCACAGCCCCACTCGACAATATTTACGAGACGCGCGGGCGCATTTGCGAGACGCGCAAAGTCGCTGTAAATGGCGAGGTTTTGACGTCCGAGTTCCAACCACCGGGAATCGTCAGCAAATATCCCGACGCCGCGCCAGTGGGAATTTTGGGCGTGGATGCTGGAGGACGGATCATTCCAGTAGTTTTGTGAGTCGCTAAGGAGCTTGGCTTCGGGTTCCGTGATTCCGAGCCGCTCGTGGAGAATGCCGGACAGTTCCGACCGGACGTGCTGGAACCTTTGTACCGCAAGATGCAGACGCCAGGTAATCCCTTGCCCCAGCCGAACAAGGAACCGATGGCCTGTGCTATTCTGCATGTCTTGCATCCGCCGCTGCGCTCTGACCCCTCGCGACAAGCGCTGTCGCAGTCCCGGAGGAATTCTGACCGGTGCGGCCACGCTCGGAATTCGGCAAAGCAAACGCAAAGATGCTTCTTCCCGCCGCAACAGCTACAAACTGGATTCCGTTCACTTCATACGTCACGGGAGCGGCAACAATCTGACCGCCGGGATTGAAATTCCACAGTTGGCTTCCGTTTCGCGAATCCAGGGCAAAAAAACATTCGCGCTCCCCTTCAAAGACGAGGGACCCGTTCGTACTCAGGAGCCCGCCCAGAGTGTCTAGCGACCTCGCGGGAGGACGGAGATGCTGCCACTTGACCTGACCCGTCATCACGTCGATCGCTTTGACCGCGACACTGGTATCTTCGTTGGGTAACCGTGAGTGCAGGCCCTCCAGCAGGAACCCCTCATCACTGGCCTCCTGTGACGAAACGTAGAAGATTCCTCCCCGGTCTGTCGTTCCGACGAAAAGGAGACCGAGGCTGGGATCGTAGGCAGGTGACCACCAATTCGTTCCGCCATACAGGTTCGGATAAACCACCGAGCCTTCTCGGCTTGGTATGGATTCGGGCCGGACACGCGGGCGACCGTTCTCATCGAGGCCGTCCGCCCAAGTTTGTTTCACGAACGGCGTTCCCAGCAAGAACTTTCCATCGGTCCGGTCCAGCAGATAGTAAAAGCCGTTTCGGTTCGCCCATGCCATCAGCTTTCTTGGCTTCCCATCGATTTTCGCGTCCAGCAAAACGGGAATCTGCACAGAGTCCCAATCGTGGGTGTCGTGGGGAGTGAACTGAAAATGCCAGCGCATTTTTCCGGAATCCACGTCGAGCGCCACGACGGAATTGGCGTAGAGGTTGTCTCCCTTGCGGTTTTCCCCGTTGTAGTTCGGCGAGGGATTTCCCACTCCCCAGAAAACCGTTCGCGTTTCGGGGTCATAGGAGCCGGTCAGCCACGTTGGCGCGCCGCCATGCAAGAGGGACTCACCCTGCCAGGTTTCGCTGCCTGGTTCTCCGGGCGCCGGCACGGTGTAGGTTCGCCAGAGGCGCTTGCCGCTCGATGCATCGTAGGCGTCGATGAACCCGCGAATTCCGAACTCTCCGCCGCCCACGCCGGTCAGAACCATGTTGTCAATCGCCAGAGGCGCGCCAGTGATGCTATAACCCAGGGCGTTATCCGCGACGGCCGCTTGCCAGAGCTCTCGTCCCGAGCCTGCGTCCAGAGCCAAAAGGCGTCCATCGAGCGTGCCAACGAAGAGGCTATTTCCCAGAATGGCCATGCCTCGGTTCACCTGTCCGCAGCAAAGTTTCAGTTTCGGCGGCAAATCCCACGAATGCGCCCAAAGCACCGCGCCTGTCGTCGCGTCGAGCGCCACCGCTTGATTCGGCGGCACCGTCACAAACATAACTGAACCGCGAACGATGGGCGTCGTTTCAATCTTGTCGGCGGACGTCGCAAACTGCCTTGCCCATGCGACCCTCAGTTGAGAGACGTTGGATACGTCAATCTGCCGAAGGCTGCTGTGGCGCTGCCCGGAATACGCACCGGAATACATCAGCCACTCGGCGGAATCAGAAAGCGAAGCCAGGAGGTCAGAGGCCGTCACCGGTCTGATGCTTGCCGCCGCTGTGGTGGCACGAATGCCGGATTCCTGGCCTGACGCCACAAGCTCGCGTTTAAGGTAACTGACAATCCTCCATACGCTGTCTTCCGGCATGTTCCGGCCTGCCATTGCCGTCCCCGGAATCCCGCGTGTGATCGTCTGGTACAACGCCCAGTCACTTTGACCTCGCCGGAACACGTGGGCATGAAGCGATGGTCCCCCCGGTCCTCCGGCCGCTCGTTCTCCGTGGCACGGCGCGCAGTTGGCGCCAAAGAGCTTTTCGCCGGATTCGATATCTGCCGGTGACTTGCGCGGGCTCTCAATGGCCATGTATGGATTCCTTGTTGCCCTTAGCGTATCCAGATCAACGGGGCTACCCGGCTTGACCATCCACTTCAGGTCGCTCCATTCGACGTCCGGCATCTGTCCGCCAGCTTTTTCGGCTAGGAGAATGGCCCGCAACCGCAAGGGCCGCAGCGCAAGCACGGCGCCACCGCCGAGTATCGCGAGGGTTGCACCGAGGAATGCTACATTTCGTATTCTTGGCATTCGTTGAACTCCATGTCGAATCGCCCTAAACGGCGTTCCTCATCCGCAGTATGTTCGCAATCCTGCCAGCTATTCCCCAAAATACCCCTGCGAAATCGATCCAGATTCGCCGCTTGTAGGTCCAAGCCCATTTCAAAAGGGCCTGAGCGCACTTTAGCTTCTGAAACGTGGAGAGTTTACTTCGGCGCACAGCTGCCCAGAACTCCCTTAGCTCCCGGCAATGCGGGAATACGAAAATCAGCGGCTTGCCTTCGTTGATCCACGAAGCGCGCGCAGCTCGTGATGAGTAAAGATAGATGGAGCGGCCTTTGTGTTCGCGGCGAAAGAAGAGTGTCTCCTGCAATTCGACGAAGCGACCGTAGAGCCCTATCTCCGCGAAAATGACGCGGTCATAGTCGGCGAAATTTCCGTACATTCCGGTTCGCTGGACGATGTCGGTACGCGTAACGCCGCACCAGGGCTCGCAAAGGTGTTCGAGCCGGATCGCTTCGCGAAATCGAAGCACCGGGTCCGCCGAACTCATGTTCACTCTGCTTACATGGGACGCGAACGGCCGCCCAGCCTCGTCAATTTCTCCCCAATTCGAATAACAAAGCGCTACGGACCGGTCTTCGGCCAGCACGCCGACGCATCGTTGTATGTAGGCCGGGTGTAGAATGTCGTCGTGGGAAAACCACATGAAATAGGTTGGTTTGGACGAGAGGTGGAAGACTTGGTTGTAGTTCCAGGCAATTCCGCGATTCCGTTCGGCTCGATAATATTTGACGCGTTCGTCTCGCTCGGCATACTGCCTGCAAATCGTTTCTGTTTTATCGGTCGAGTGATTGTCCGAGATAATGAGCTCGAAATCCGGGAATGTTTGCCGCAAAACGGACTCGATTGCCGCAGCGACAAACTGCTCTCCGTTGTACACGGGTAAGCCGACACCTACTTGGGGCGCTGGCACTGGAAGGAACTCCCGTTGGTGTTTTGGGTCTCGGCCAAGGCTGTTGAATCCGTTGAATAAAGTCTAGCGTTTCAACCGCGATTCTACCTTCCCGCACGGCCGACTGTGCTAAACAGTGAACACCGGAACTCCTTCGAAACCTGGCGGTGTCATTTGGGTGCGTTCCAGTTCTCTTGCAGGACCAGCACCCAGTCATTTTCTCCTCGTGCATTTTTGCCCGGGGTCGTGAAGGTTGCGGTGCCGGAGTTTGGGAAGGGATTCGCACGGACGGCGCTGGACAGGCCGGAGGTCGGATCGAACCACAGCGCAAAGACGGGCTGGTGTAGCGCGGTCATATCCACGGTGATGCTCGCCGGGGACGGACGAGTTGGAGGCACATACGCGATGAGCGCTTTGCCGTCGGCGGTTGCCGCTGAAACGACAAAATTCGTGGTCGAATAATTGCCCGCGCCCGCCACGATCAACTGTTTCATACCCGCCATTCCGGAAGGAACGAGGTCGTACCAGGGCAGCGAATCCAGAAGACGGCCCAGGAACAGGAAATCGAAGCTTCCAATGGACTCCATGGATTGCTTCCAGGTTCCGTGGCCGCTGCCGTTCCGCTCCATCCACCAGTTTTCGGTTTGGAATTTCCAGACGTCGCGTGTGCCGAAAAATGCTCCGGCCGTGGCGCCGCCGAGAGCGGCGTAGTAGTGATACATGCGCACGGAGGCGGGATCGCCGGCGATGATGCGTTCGTTTTCGTAGCCGGTTTCCTTGAGATAGGCGGGCATGGCCGGTGAATGCGCGTATCCTGCTTTGGCTTCGTCGTAGGTCGCGCCCGTATGGCCAAGCATCCCGTAGGTGTAGACCCCGTTGAGGTCCATGTTGGGAGCAAAGAGTTCCTCGTCCGTTGACAGCGAAGATGCTTTCCAGTCTCCGCTCCAGAGTTGCCTAGCGCCAGCTGCTTTGATTCCTTCAAGGAGCTTCAGCAGTCTTGCTTCTCCCTCGGAGCCCGGGGGAGGAAAATGATCGCCACCGATCATCCAAATGATGTTCCGGCGATCCTTGTAGCGTTTGCCGATGTAGAGCCCCAAGCGATAGACCACATCTCGAGTATTCGCGCTGTTATTCAGGTCCGCCCACCAGCCGGCCTCATCACCGTTAAATCCCAGAAACATGGGGACCAGTTCAACCAGCATGCCTTTCTTTGCCGCCAGGTCCACGATGGAATCCCCAAATGCGAAGTACGCGTCGTTTGGCGCAGAGAAATCCGCCGTGCCCCAGGTTCCGTCGTAAGCGCCGCCGCGGGCGCTCTTCAGGAACGGAAGGTCGCCATTTCGGTTCTTCGGCACCCCTTTTAAGTCAGCGCCCTGGCCACCCTGCGCGTATTTGTGCTCCATTAACTCGGCGAGGACGGTGTTGAATCCTTTCGCGCGGCGGTTATCCAGATACTCGTTCGCTTCCGCATACGTCAGGTTGGCGATGAGCGACCACGCTGCTTCTCCTTGAATGCGGAAAGGGGTGTCTTTCTGATCGACCAAGTATCTGCCGTTGCTCGACACCTTGAGCGGGAACTCCGGCGCGGGTCGTGATTCCGGGACGACGACCCTCAACTGCGCCGTGTCGCTGAACACGGTGCTTCTCCAATTGCTGATTCTGACCTGGAAACGCGCTCCATCGTCGCCTTGCGTCGCGTGTGGGAGGGTATAACGGACGGCTGTGGCGCCGGGTATCTCCGCGCCATTTCTAAGCCACTGATAGCGCAATGGCCACAGGCTTCTCGCAAGCACCTCGAACGTCGCCGCATTCCCGGCCATGGCGGCATGACTGATCGGCTGCTGGAAAATTACGGGAGCCTGCGTGGTGCGGTTCCGCACGGCTTGCTGGATCCTTCCGCACCCGCCGCCGGCGGCGCCAAAGGCCGTTAAGCACAAGATGAGAAGAGTCTTTTTCATGGAACTCTCTGGACGGCGGTGCGATTCGATCCGTTTACGTATTTTCGATTTCGCCAGCGCTGAAATACTTGCAATCGGGGTGCTGGAAGACGAGGGCGCTCACGCTGGCTTCGGGATCCATCATGAAGCCGTCCGTGAGGCGTGCGCCGATCTCTTCGGGCTGCAGCAGCTTCCAAATGCCTGCCTGGTCTTCGAGGTTCGGGCACGCCGGATACCCGAAGCTATACCGCTTGCCCCGGTAGCGTGACGTGAACCGCTGCGCCATGGTCATTTCCGGCGGATCTGGAAAGCCCCAGTCCTCCCGGATCCGCCGGTGCAGCCATTCGGCGCAGGCCTCCGCCGTCTCAATCGCCAGCGCTTGCAATCCGTGGGACAGGAAGTAGTGACCGGAATTTTTCGCCTGCTCCGAGCGCTCGCGCACCCCTTCCCCGGCGGTTACCACAAAAAGCGCCACGTGGTCTCGTTCTCCCTCGCGGGGAGGCAAGACGTAGTCGCTCAGACACAAAAATTCGCCGTTTTTCTGGCGCGGGAACGTGAAGGTGTGCAATGGCTCTTGCTCTCCCGACGCAAAAAGACGGATTGCGTCGCCTTCGGCTTCCGCTTCAAAGAAGCGCCACACAGCACGGACTTTCATGAACTCCGAGGCCGCGCGTTTCACCTCTTCCATGCCTTCAAAGAGATCAAGCGCTTTCGGATCCCGTTCGGCCAGCCGCTTCTCAAAGTCGCCGCGGAACCCCATGTGCCGCCCGTAGAGCATGTACGGATTCACATACGTCCAGATTTCGCGCAGGTCCGGCACGAGCCGCACTCTGCGATCCGTATAGGCAACTTTCGGAATCAGCAAGTCCGTCCTCACGCCCGGGGCCCGCTTAGGAGGCGGGATTTGCGACACGCGAATCGTGGTGGCCACCGCGAAGCCATTCCCTTGTGCGGTGTGCTTTTGCAGGACGGTTTCGCGGGTTGCCGGATCCATGAGTTCATTCATCAAGCGAAGCCCGGTCATCGCGTCTTTTGCGTAGCACACGGCCTTGCCGTAACTTGGCGCGATCTTTTGTTCGGTGAATTTCGCCGAAAGGGCCGCGCCGCCAACCAGCAACGGGATTTCGATGCCCGCATCCTTCAGATCGCTCGCCGTCACCACCATTTGCTGCGCGCTCTTGACCAGCAAGCCGGAAAGCCCGATGGCATCCGGTTTGTGCGTCTCATAGGCCTTGATCAATTCTTCCGGCGGCACCTTGATCCCCAGATTCACAACGTCGTAGCCATTGTTCTTGAGAATGATCTCGACAAGGTTCTTGCCGATGTCATGCACATCGCCCTTGACCGTGGCCAGCACGACTTTTCCGCGCTTCGCCGTATCGGCCTTCTCCATGAACTGCTCGAGGTAACTCACAGCCGCTTTCATAGCCTCCGCCGATTGCAGCACTTCCGCCACGATCAACTCGTTCGCGTTGAAGAGGCGCCCGACTTCGGCCATTCCCGCCATCAGCGGCCCGTTCACGATGTCGAGCGGGGCCGCGCCTTCGGCGCGTTTGCGGTCAAGGTCCTCGATCAGACCGTCGCGCGTTCCTTGAATGATGTAGTTCGCAAGGCGCTCATCGAGCGGCAGGTCCGCGGCTTTCGTTTTCTCCTTCTTCTTCGCTGTGCGGAAATGTTCGGTAATTGCGGCGATGTGAAATTGGTTCACGGCCGCGCGCTGCTCTTTGCTCTGGTGGCGCCAATCACTCGAAAGGTTCTGCAACAACGCCCGCTGGGGATGCTCGAGGGGCACCTGTTTCGGCGGGTGCTGAAACAGCAGGCTCTCTGCCAGCTCGCGCTCGCGCTCCGGAATGGATGCAAATCGCTCGAGCTTCTCCGTATTCACAATCGCGAGATCAAGCCCCGCCTTCGTGCAGTAGTACAAGAAAACCGAATTCACCACTTCGCGGGCGCCCGCGGGCAACCCGAACGACACGTTGGAAATTCCCAGAATCGTCCGCACCTCCGGCAGCGCCTGCTTGATCAGACGGATGCCCTCGATTGTCTCGACGGCGCCGCCGATGTAGTTTTCATCGCCCGTGGCGCACGGAAAAACGAGCGGATCGAAAATGATGTCTTCCGGGCCCAAACCATACTTCTTCGTCAGCAGCTCGTAGGAGCGCTTTGCGATTTCCAGTTTGCGTTCGCGCGTGAACGCCTGGGCTTGCACCGGGTCCTCGTCGATGCAGCCGACGACAACGGCGGCGCCAAAATCGCGCGCGAGCGGCACGACGCGCTCGAATTTTTCCTCGCCGTCTTCCAGATTGATCGAATTGATGATCGATTTGCCCTGGCAATAGGTCAGCGCCATCGCGATCGCCGCGGGGTCGGTGGTATCGATCATCACCGGGACTTTCACTTTGCGGATCAGCTTTTCATAAAACGGCGGAATGTCTTTCTTCTCGTCACGTTCCGTGCTCTGGAGGCAGACATCCACCACCTGCGCTCCGCCTTTTACCTGGCGCCGGGCGATTTCGCTCGCCTCCTCCCATTTTTCTTCCGCCACCAGATTTTTGAACAGCCGCGAACCGATGACATTGGTTCGCTCGCCCACCAGCAAAGGCCGCGTACTCTCTTCGGCTTCTATGGCTTCGATTCCGGAATAGATCGCGCGATGCGAATCGGCCGGACGCACGCGCGGCTTCTTGCCCTCGACCATCTGCGCAATCGCGCGGATGTGGTGCTCCGTTGTGCCGCAGCATCCGCCCACGAGATTCAACCAGCCATGGTCCACAAATCGTTCAAGCTGCGCGGCGAGCGACGCCGGCGTCTCGAGGTATTTGCCTTCCTCGTCCGGCAAGCCGGCGTTCGGATAGCACGATACGAACTCGCTGGATAGCTGGCTGAGCGTTCGAATGTGATCGGTCATGAATTCGGGGCCGGTGGCGCAGTTCATGCCAAAGGCCAGCGGCTTGGCATGACGCAGAGACGCCCACATCGCGTCCACGGTTTGTCCCGCCAGCATGGTCCCCATCGGTTCGATGGTTACGGAAACAATCACCGGAATTTCGCTGCCGATCTCTCTCGATAGCTGCTTGATCGCAAGCAGAGCCGCTTTAATGTTTCGCGTATCCTGCGACGTTTCCACGAGCAGCAGATCAACTCCGCCTTCTGCAAGTCCCTTGGCTTGCACGTAGAAGTGCTCTTGCAGCTCCGAAAAAGTTACGCCGCCCGTGACCGTAATTGTCTTCGTGGTGGGTCCGATCGACCCCGCGACAAAACGCGGCTTCTTCGCCGTGCTGAACTCTTCCGCTGCTTGCCTCGCCAGCTCCGCCGCGCGCTTGTTCAGTTGGTGCGCTTCCGCTCCTAATCCATACTCGCTCAACACCAGCGGCGTGCCGCCGAAGGTATCCGTCTCAACGATGTCCGCGCCCGCCTCGAAGTATTTCCGGTGAATGTCGAGCACCACCTCCGGACGGGTCCGCACCAGGTTCTCGTTGCAGCCTTCAAGCGCAGGGCCTCCAAAGTCGGCAGCGGACAGGTGCCGCTGTTGCAGCATTGTTCCCATGGCTCCGTCGAGCACGAGGATCCGGTGTTCGAGCAGTTCGCGGAGTTGCTTCGATTTTTCCCTAAAGTCTTGCATTTGTTCAGGTCGGGCGGCCTCGCGTCGTCGCAGCGAGAGGGGTACCAGCCCCGGCTATTGCCTCTATTTTACGTGCCTTGAGCTCGAAACCGAACCGCTCCGCAGCGAACCATTGCTTTTTAGGGTCAAATGGTCAACAGGCAGGGCCGGAATGCAACGGGTCGAATGCTATACTTGCGCGGCAGGATCGTCTCGCTGCCGCCGATGAGCCAGCCCCTGAAAATCCTCAACGTCGTAGGCGCGCGCCCGAATCTCCCCAAGATCGCGCCGCTCATACGCGAAATGCAGCGGCATCGTGAAGTCGAGCCGATCCTCGTTCACACCGGCCAGCACTACGACGCGAACCTTTCCGACATCTTTTTCCGGCAGATGGGCATTCCCGAACCGCAGGTGAATCTGGAGGTTGGCTCCGGCTCGCACGCCGCGCAAACCGGCGAAATCCTGAAGCGCATCGAACCGGTTCTGCTCAGATTTAAGCCGGACCTTGCTCTTGTCGTAGGGGATGTGAACTCGACCATCGCCGTTGGTCTGGCTGCCGCCAAACTTGGCATTCCGCTGGCCCACGTGGAAGCCGGCCTGCGCAGCTTTGATCGCAGCATGCCCGAAGAAATCAACCGCATCCTTACGGATGCCATCGCCGATTATCTGTTCGTTACGGAGGAAGATGCGATCGGTCACCTGCTCAAGGAAGGACGACCGCGCGAAGCCATCCATTTTGTCGGAAACGTCATGATCGATTCGCTGCGGCATTTCCTGCCCATTGCCCAGCAATCGGCAATCGGGGCGGAACTGGGCCTGGTTAGCAATGGCGCTTGGCGAAGGTTTGCCGTGCTCACGCTGCACCGGCCCTCGAACGTTGATTCTGTCGAAAAGCTTGCAGAGCTTCTCGGCGCTATCAATGCTATTGCAGAGGAAGTGCCGGTGATCTTTCCGGTGCATCCCCGCACGCAGCAGCGCCTCTCGGAAGCCGGAATCCAGCATCATCACCAGCTTCACGTTACGGCGCCGGTCGGCTATCTCGATTTCCTCTGCCTTCTCAGCAAGGCCACATTGGTTCTAACCGATTCGGGCGGAATTCAGGAGGAAACAACGGCGCTCGGCGTTCCCTGCCTGACGCTGCGTGAAAATACCGAACGCCCGGTAACGATTTCGCAGGGCACGAATCTTCTCGTGGGCACCGAGGCCGCAAAAATCATCGCAGCCGCTCGCGAAATCCTCGGCGGGCACAGCAAAGCCGGACGCGTTCCGCCGCTTTGGGATGGTCACGCGGCCGAGCGTATTGTCGAAATCCTCCTGCGCGCAGTGCCACAGCGCGAAACCCCGGCGGCTGTCACCTGAGGTTCATTTTGTTGCAGAATAGCGGCTTGCGCAGCCACTTTTCCCATTTCCACTTGCGCTTCAGGATCGGCCTGGTTTGGCTACTGCTGGTTGTGTTGCCGGCACCGGCCAAGGCTCGGCAAATTGGCGCGTCACTGTACAGTCCCGGAATTTCCGAAGAACTGGCGCGCGATCGCGCAGCAGCGATCTCGTCCCTTCGCTACGAGCTCTCGTTTATTTTGCCGGAAAAACGCAGCGATCCAGTTCAGGGCGCCGAAACGATCCGTTTCGTTCTTCGCACAGCCCGGCCGGTTATTCTCGATTTCGACCAGCCGAGCAATCGCGTGCTGAGCCTGACCGTGAATGGCAAACCGCAAGCAACCACGCTGGAAAATGGTCATCTTGTCATTCTGGGATCGGCCACCACGAGCGGGGAAAACAGCGCCTCGATAGATTTCATTGCCGGTGATGAGGCTCTGAACCGCTCCGACGACTTCCTCTACACGCTCTTCGTACCCGCTCGCGCCCACCTGACCTTCCCGTGCTTTGACCAGCCGGACCTTAAAGCTCGCTATACCTTGCAACTCGAATTCCCGGCGTCTTGGCAGGTCGTAGCCAACGGCGCCGAGCGCGAGTCGTCCTCCAAGGGCGGAAAAACCACCGTTCGTTTTCAGGAAACCAAGCCCATTCCCACTTATCTCTTCGCGTTTGCGGCGGGAAAATTCAGCGTCGAAACGGCGCAACGCGATGGCCGCACGTTTCGTATGTTCCACCGTGAAACCGATGCGAAAAAGGTCGCACGGAATCGCGACGCCATCTTCGATCTGCACGCGAAGGCGCTCGCCTGGCTCGCGGATTACACAGGGATTCCCTATCCCTGGGACAAGCTCGATTTTGTTCTCCTCCCTGCCTTCCAATTCGGCGGCATGGAGCATCCGGGGGCCATTTTTTACAATGCGAATGGACTCCTTCTAGACGAATCCGCGACACAGAATCAATTCCTTGCGCGCGCCAGCACCATTTCTCATGAGACTGCACATATGTGGTTCGGCGACCTCGTCACGATGCGCTGGTTTAACGACGTTTGGATGAAGGAAGTCATGGCCAATTTCATGGCCGCCAAGATTGTCAACCCATCGTTTCCGAACATAAATCACGAGCTTCGATTTCTGCTCGCGCACTATCCGGCTGCGTATTCCGTGGACCGTACCGAGGGCGCAAATCCCATTCGTCAGAAGCTGGCAAACCTCGAGGAGGCAGGCTCGCTTTATGGCGCGATCATCTATGACAAAGCTCCCATAGTCATGCGCCAGCTTGAGACGATTTTGGGGCCCAACGGCTTTCGCGACGGGATGCGCGACTATTTGCAGCGGTATTCCTTCGGCAATGCGTCTTGGCCGGACCTCATTCAACTGCTCTCCCCGCGCTCCAAGCAGGATCTTCCGGCGTGGAGCCAGGTGTGGGTCGAGGAGCGCGGGCTGCCCCGGATTCGAACCATTCTCCGGCTTCGTCCGAACGGCAAGATCGCCGGCATCTGGCTGGTGCAGGACGATCCGCTTAAGGCTCATTCACCTCCTGGTCGCGTTTGGCCGCAGCAAGCGCACGTGACGATTGGCTTTGCAAATACCTCGAAGGAGATTCCTGTTTTCCTTTCCAGCCGCACCACCAGAGTACCGGCAGTGGCTGGTCTCGACCGTCCACTATATGTTCTGCCAAACGGCACCGGCAGGGCTTACGGCTCCTTCCTTCTCGATGCCAATACACTCGGCTATCTCTCCAAACACATCGAAGACTTGCCCGATGCGCTCACACGCGGCGCGGCCTGGATCGATCTATGGGACAATCTGCTGGAATCTCGCGTTGCGCCCGCCGATTTCCTTACAGTCACGCTTCGCGCCCTTCCGAAAGAGACCGATGAGCAGAATACGCAGCTCCTTTTGCGGGACCTGACCCGCGCCTTTTGGCTCTTTCTTCCGCAGAAAGAACGATTGCAGCGGGCCCCGGAAATCGAGTCGGTTCTGCGCCAAAACCTTGCTGCGGCCAAATCCACAAGCCTAAAAGGCGCCTGGTTTGCCGCTTTTCGCGACGTCGTCCTTACGCCCGAAGGCCTCGCTTGGTTGCAACGCATCTGGCACCGGGACGACTCCATCTCCGGTCTGCCCTTCTCGGAAGCCGACGAAATCGAAATCGCCGAACAACTGGCGGTGCGCGGTATGCCCGGTTCGGAACAGATTCTCAAAGCCCAGCTCGAACGCACCAAGAACCCGGACCGCAAAGCCCGGCTTGCCTTCGTTATGCCCGCGCTCTCGGAAGACCCCGCTGTGCGCTGGCAATCCTTTGAACGTTTTCGTGAAGTGGCGAATCGCCGTCATGAGCCTTGGGTTGCCGAGGCTCTCTCCTTTCTGAACCACCCCCTGCGGGAGCCTGATTCCGACCGGTACATCCTGCCCAGCATCGAGCTCCTGCCCGAGATTCAGCGCACGGGCGACATTTTCTTCCCGAAGCGATGGATGGATGCCGTTCTGCATGGACACAGCTCACCGGCTGACGCCAGACTGGTCCGCGATTTCCTTGCAGTGCATCCAAACCTGCCGGAACGTCTGCGCTGGGTAGTCCTTTCCTCGGCAGATGACCTTTTCCGGGCCGCCCATTGAGGCGTTTAGGCCTCCCAAAATAGACTGCCGGGCCGCGGCCTGGCCTCGAAAAAAAGCGCCCAAGCTGCCAGTAGCAAATCAAGAACAGGTACTAGACCTGGTTCTTGCCCCTGGGGACAGTTTTTTCTACCCTGACCCTAGTGACTACGCTAACTGCACCGACGAAACCTGCTCCCAAGCGCGCTGCGGCGAAGCTCACTGTCTGCATTCTTTCGCCACATCCGCTCGTTCTCGGCGAATTTGAACGCTTGCTCGCCAAGCCGCAATTCAAGGTCATTGCCAAACAGCTCGAGTCCACGCTGGCTCCCGATCTTCGCAACCTGGAACCCCCGCGCGCACAGGTCTACGTCATCGACGCGCACGCCGCCAAGCCGGCAACGGGCGCCTTACTGGCCAACATCATGGAGCGGTATGCCGATGCCCGGCTGATCGTGGTCGGAGATCAGCATACGGAGTCCAACAGCTATTCGCTCTTGCGCTCCGGGGTGAAGGGTTTGCTGACCTACGCCGAGGCCCGCGAGCAATTGATTCGGGCTCTGCCGCTGGTGGCCAACGGCGGATTTTGGGTGCCCCGACAATTGCTATCCGGATTTGTCGATTCCATTCTGATGAGCCAGGGGCGTCGCCTGAAGACCGATGCGGTGACCAATCTGAGCCGGCGTGAGCAGGAAGTGCTCGATTCGCTCCTCGAAAATCTTTCCAATAAAGAGATCGCGAGCAAGCTCAATATCGCGGAGCGCACCGTCAAGTTCCACGTATCGAACCTGCTCAATAAATTTGGAGTTCGCCGCCGCGCGGACCTGATTCTCCTCACCTTCCAGCGCCGGATGTCCCCCGTCTAAGCCAGGGTCAGCGCATCGCCCGCAACGCGCGAGCAATCCCTTCGCGGTTCGTGTATCCTCATTAGCTCCAAACGCTTAAACGCTACAGGAGAAGCCGAACTTGAACATTCTCGTCACCGGCGCCGCCGGGTACATCGGCAGCATCTGCTCCGAGGTTCTGATTTCGCGCGGCTACCAAGTCATCGCCTTAGATAACCTTCAGGAGGGCCATTGCTCGGCGCTGCCCGCGGGCACCATCTTCTGCAAAGCCGACCTCGGTGTCCGCTCGGAAATCGAAGCGGTGTTTGCCGCGAACCCCATCGATGCGGTGATGCATTTCGCCGGCGAAGCGCTGGTCGCCAAGTCGGTCCGCGAACCCAGCACCTTTTATGCCGCAAACGTTTCTTCCGGCGTGAATCTCCTGGACGCCATGATTCGTCACAACGTGAAGAAGCTCATCTTTTCCTCTACGGCCGCGACGTATGGCGAGCCGCACACGGTCCCGATCCCGGAGGACCACTCGAAGGAGCCGATTAATCCTTACGGAAAATCCAAGCTGCGTTTTGAGGAGATCCTAGCGGATTATCGCGCCTACACCGGCCTGCACTACGCCACGCTTCGTTACTTTAATGCGGCCGGCGCCTCCGCCGAACGGGGCGAACACCATCGCCAGGAAACCCATCTGATCCCGCGTGTCCTCGACGCGGCAACCGGAAGGATTCCGCATATCGATATTTTCGGCACGGACTATCCCACTCCCGACGGCACCTGTGTTCGCGACTACATTCACGTTTTGGATATCGCGGATTCCCACATTCGCGCCCTCGAAGGCATCGAGCGCGTCTCCGGCGAGGCCTTCAACGTCGGCACCGCGAAAGGCTATTCGATTCTGGAAGTCATTGATACGGCTGAGCGGGTCACAGGCCGCAAGATTCCGCGGAAACTTGGGCCACGCCGGCCGGGCGATCCTGCCGTCCTGGTCGCCAGCAAAGAAAAGCTCAAGCGCATGCTCGGCTGGGAAGCTCGTCACTCCTCCATCGAGGAAGTTGTTTCGTCCGCCTGGGCCTGGAAACAGAAGCACCCGCATGGCTACGTGGACTAGCGAGGTCCAACAAACATCCGCGGAAGCCAGATCAACTCACTGCTGCGCCGGGCGTCCCGCCGCCGTATGCTAGTTCCCTAATGACTGTCACCTTTTACATCGAACAGTTCGGCTGTCGCGCCACCCAAGCCGACGCCGCTGCTATTGAACGACAACTTCGGGATCGCGGCTGCGTGGCCGTTTCCAATCGTGCCGAGGCGGACGTGGTTGTGGTGAATACGTGCACGGTTACGGCAGCCGCAGATGCCCAAGCCCGCGATGCCATCCGCAAAATACACGCCGGTAATCCCGCGGCCCGCATCATCGCGACGGGCTGCTACGCGCAAAGGGCTCCGGAGGAACTTGCCGCGCTTCCGGGCGTCTCGCACGTGGTGGGCAATTCCCACAAGCCGCAAATCCCCAGCCTGGTTGCGTCCGGCTTGGTCCCTGTCGACGCGCTCCGGACTTCATCAGAGGACGCCGTGCCTGGGCCCGCCATCCTCACCGCCAGCATCCTCCGCCAGAGGGAATTTCTCTCCGCGCCGGTTCTCGGCGGTGAATCGGGTCACACTCGGCCCACGCTGAAAATTCAGGATGGCTGCGATCTCCGCTGTACGTATTGCGTGATTCCGTTTGTTCGCGGCAAATCGCGGAGCATGCCGCCGGAGCAAGTCATCACCGAAGTTCGGCGGCTCGTCGCAGCGGGGGCACGAGAGATCGTGCTTAGCGGCATCAATCTGGGTACATACGGCCGCGATCTCGCGCCTCGCGCGGACCTGCTCGCATTGCTTCGCCGCATTCTCGAAGAAACTTCTCTCGATCGCCTTCGCCTTAGCTCCATTGAGCCGCAAGACGTAACGCAAGATCTGATCGGCCTCTTTGCTTCGACAGACCGGCTTGCCGAGCACTTCCACATGCCGTTGCAATCCGGTTCGGATCGCATTCTCGCCGCCATGCATCGCTGGTACCGCGCCGGGCATTACGCGCGCCGGGTCGAGCTCATCCGCGAGCGCCTTCCGCACGCCGCGATTGGTGCCGACGTGATCGCCGGTTTTCCGGGTGAGACCGAAGACGATCACGCCGCAACGCTCGCCTTTATCGAGCGTCTGCCCTTTACCTACCTGCACGTCTTTTCGTTTTCCGCCCGGCCCGGCACGCCGGCAGCAGCATTGCCGGGTCAAGTTCCCGCCTTCGTTATCAAGCGCCGCGCTCGTCAGCTTCGCGCTCTAGGCGAAGCCAAAGCCGCTGCATTCCGCCGGTCACAACTTGGCCGACCGCTCCGCGTCCTGACCCTCCGCCGCGGGGCCGAGGACGGCAACACAACTCCCGCGCTCTCTTCAAACTATCTCAAGCTCCGCATTCCGGGCATTTATTCACCAAACATGTGGGCGGAAATTTGACCTCGGGCCCGTGGGGATGGTCAATTCTCAAAGATGACCTGGGCCAGAGCCTGGCTTGAGGTGTGCGTAATGCTCAGTGAAATGTGCCGGACCCCCATTTGCTCCGCAATTCGTTTGGCCTCGCCCCCCAGGGCAATCGTAGGTCTGCCGCTCGCTTCGCGCACCACCTCGAAGTCCACCCATCTCACTCCATGGCGCCAGCCTGTTCCCAGCGCCTTCATCGCCGCTTCCTTAGCCGCAAACCGCCCCGCGTAGCGCTCGAACCTGTTCCGGAACTGATCGCAGTAGGCGCGCTCGCCCTTCGTGTATAGGCGCCGCAAAAACGTTTCCCCATATTTCTCAATGGCGGCTTGAATCCGCTCCACTTCCGCAATATCCACACCCATTCCAATAATCACCGTTCACCTGTTGAAGAGCATTTGGCCGGACGCGCCGATTTCGGCCGTAACCGCCAGCGATTATACTGGTTCCGTCGTGACCCGAACGAAAACATCCCGCGCCAAAGTGACCGGGCGCGGTTGTGCAGATTCTTCGTGGATGCAGCGGCTCTCTGGTGGTCTGCAGATGCTGGAGGTCCCCGCGTTTTTGGACTTGCCGTGGCTGGTCCATGGCTTCAGCACGAGCATCGGCGGTGTTAGCGAACTCAACGGAAAGAAGGTTCTCAATCTCTCCTTCACCGATTGGGACAAGCGCGAGAATGTGCTCGAAAACCGCCGCCGTTTTCAGGAAGCACTCGGGGCGCACGACCTCCCGCTCATCGTCCTGAAGCAAATTCATTCGGACGTAATTCACCACATCGAGTCAACACGGGCCGAGCCCTGCCGCGGAGATGCCTCTCTTACGGCCATGCCGGGCCTGCTCCTGGCCATTCAGACCGCCGATTGCGTGCCGATTCTTCTTGTGGATCCGAAAAAGCGGGCGCTCGCAGCCATCCACGCCGGCTGGCGCGGCACGCTCGCTCGCATCGCGCCCAAGGCCGTCGGTCAGATGCAAATGCGCTTCGGTTCAAATCCCGCCGACATCCTCGCTGCCCTCGGACCCGCAATCGGCGGCTGTTGCTACGAAGTTGGCACGGAAGTAGCCACACAGTTCGCTTCGCAATTTGCAGATGCCGCCGACTGGTTTGATGAACTTCGCACCGGCGATGAGCCGAATCCCCTTCAGTGGCTCAACATGATGCCGCCTGGTCATCAGCCTCCGTCCCAAAACGTCCTCCTCGACCTTCGCAAAGCTAACCGTGCCCAACTTCTGGATGCTGGTCTCCAGGCGGAAAAGATCTTCACCAATGACCTGTGCACTGCCTGTCGCCCCGATCTCCTTTTCAGCTATCGCAAACAGGGCCCGGCTTCCGGCCGGCTCCTCTCGGTTATCGGGCTTCGCGCCTGACACGAATGCGTTTTACGAATTCGGGCAAGCCCACTTGCGCTCTCGTCTCTGGCCCTCTAATCTCACCTTCAAGCACATGGGCCAGCTTCAATTCAATCTGCAACCCGAGCGCCGCGTCTTCTCCGTCAGCGAGCTGACCGGCCGCATCCGCGACGTCCTCGCCCGTGCCTTTACCGACATTTGGGTCCAGGGGGAAATCTCGAACTGCCGCGCCGCGCAATCCGGCCACATTTACTGCACCCTTAAGGACGATCGCGCTCAGCTGAAATGTGTCTGCTTCAAAAGTCAGCTTCGCCTGATGAAGTTCCGGCCAGAGGATGGCCTGCACGTGACCGCGCGCGGCTCGATCAGCGTCTATGAAAATCGCGGCGAGTATCAGCTCTATATCGAAGCTATGGAGCCGGTGGGCGCTGGCGCACTGCAGGTGGCTTTCGAACAACTGAAAAAACGCCTCGAAGCTGAAGGCCTCTTCTCACCCGAGCGGAAGAGGCCGCTGCCGCTGCTCCCCGGCCGCATTGGACTGGTCACTTCTCCGAGCGGCGCCGCCGTTCGCGACATCGTCCGCATCCTCCGTCGCCGCTTTCACAACGTTCACCTCACGCTTTACCCCGTGCGCGTTCAAGGTGACGGCGCCGCCGCAGAAATTGTCCGTGCCATTCAGTATTTCCACCGCCAGAAGCTTGTTGACGTCATCATTTTGGCTCGCGGCGGCGGGTCGCTCGAGGACCTCTGGTCCTTCAACGAGGAAGAAGTGGCGCGCGCGATTGCGGCCTGTTCCATTCCTATCATTTCGGGCGTCGGGCACGAAACGGATTTCACGATCGCCGATTTCGTTGCCGACGTGCGCGCCTCCACGCCTTCGGCGGCTGCAGAACTCGTCGTGCAGACGCGGGCCGAATTTGACAAGCACGTCGCTACCCTGCGCTCCGCGCTGGCCGAACAGATGCGCTACCGCGTCCTTGTGCAAAGCCGGCGCGTCCACGAACTCTCCGGCAGTGCCGGATTTCGCCGGCTCCACGAGATGCTGCGGCAGTTGCGGCAGCGCAGCGATGAGCTAACCGGCCGCCTCGCGCATGCCTTGCGCTCTCAGATGGACCACTGCCGGCGCCGCTACCAATTTGCGCATCTCCGGATTCGCTCCACCGATTTGCGTACGCGACTTTCGGGCGCCCAGAGGCAAATGAGCGACTTAACTACGCGCCTTGGTTTCGGCCTTGCTGACCGCCTCGAAGCCGAACGCAAGCGCTTCGGTGCGCTGCAAATCCGCCTCCGTTCGCTCGATTTGCACGCTAGAATCGCTGCCACGCGCCTGCGTATCGAGAATCGCACGGAGGCACTCGCCGTCCGCGCCGAACGCCTCCTCCGCTTCAGACACGAACGCCTTGCTCGTCTTCGCCTTCAGCTCGGGGAGCGCAATCCTGCCAAGCTCCTGGAGCGCGGCTACGCCATCGCTACCGATGCCTCCGGCCAAATTCTCCGCGATTCGGATCAGGTCGGAATTGGCGATACCGTCTCTGTGAAGCTTTTCCGCGGCCGCCTGCTCACGGAACTCCGCCAAAAGCGACCGGACTAGTTGTCCCCGTAAAATCGGGTCTTCGCCTGCGGCTTCGCGCCCGGCTGCATGTACGGCGCTGCCTTCTCCGGCGTCAGCCATCTGGTCCAAAATGTGTCGCTCAACTGGTCCAGATATTTCTTCCCTTGCGGGTCCTGGCTCAAGATTCGAATCAACACTTGCAGCGAATCGCTGCTTCGCCGCAGCGCATCCAGACTCAGCTCGTAGCCCTCAATAAATGTTGCAGCCCGGTACCGCACGCCGAGATCACCGTCTTTGAGTACGCCGGGAGCCGTTGCTGCTCCGTTCGCTTGTTGCCAGTTTTGAAAGCCAAGTTGGAAATCATAGGGAGCAGGCAAATAGTAAGGCCGGTAAGATCCGGCCAGGAACTTCGCCATGGCGCGCCTTGCCGCTTGCTCAATGCGTTGCGTCGCTTCGCCCGATGGCAGCGGCTCCGCGACCGCCCGGCTCTTGGCCGTCTTGACTTGTGCGTATTCAAGCTCCGGAAAATCCGGCTTCAATTGCGCCTCAAGTACTTGATCTCCCGACACCATGATTACCGGAATGCCCCAGCGCGCAGCCGAAAGGGCCACGATGTGCGTTTCCGTGAACTCGACTCCGTTAATGCGATAGCTGATCCGGTCCGTAACGGTATGCGCCTCGTAGCCCTCGCTATTGGCGCGTGCATGCATCCCGATGCAGACGATCGCGTCGATCGAGGCATTTATCCCGGTGTTGTACGGGTCGAAATCGTGATCGCGAAAATCCATTTTCGCATGCGGGTCCAGCTTCTCGACGAACAGGTCCGGCTCTTCCGCATTGCCCGAGCCGTGTCCATCCTCGATCCAAATCGGCCCTGCTCCGCCGGCTACCAGTCCGCGCACTGCCGCGTTCACATCGTTTGTTAGGGACTCGCGGCCTTTGACATAGTCGTCCGGCCGCTGCACCCAGGTCATCTCGTAATGCGTTACGCCGGAAACGCCTTCCATATCATAGATGATCAGAATCTTAGGGTGCGGTGCTGCGGGTAGCGCCGGAGAAAAGGCCGTAAACATGAGTAACGCGCAGATCCTTACGCAACACTTGTTGCAGAATTGAGTGGCGCGCATGAACACCTCCGGCGCGCAAGGTACGCCATCGGACGGGCTTCGTCAAGACGCGCATGAGGAACGCCTGTCGTTTTCGCCTGTGGGCGCAACGCGGCGGCTATTCTTCCTCGTCGCTGCCGGTAACTCTCAGAACGGCCAGGAAGGCTTCCTGGGGAATATCCACTTGCCCGACACGCTTCATGCGCTTTTTGCCTTCCTTTTGCTTCTCGAGCAATTTGCGCTTGCGTGTGATGTCGCCGCCGTAGCATTTGGCAAGCACGTTTTTGCGCATGGCCGCGACCGTTTCGCGAGCGATCACCCGGCTGCCGATCGCGGCTTGAATGGGCACCTCAAACATCTGGCGCGGAATCAGCTTGCGCAGACGCGTCGCGAGTTCACGACCACGCTCGTACGCCTGGTCGCGATGGCAGATTATCGATAGCGCGTCCACCGGCTCGCCGCCGACGAGCACATCCATCTTCACCAGGTCCGATTCCTTGTAGCCCGCGAGCTGATAATCGAGCGACGCGTAGCCGCGAGAGACCGATTTCAGCCGGTCGTAGAAATCGAGCACGATCTCATTGAGCGGCAATTCGTAGGTGAGCATCACGCGCGTGGGAGACAGGTATTCGAAATTCTTTTGCGCGCCGCGCTTGTCCTGGCAAAGCTGCAAAATCCCGCCGACAGATTCGTCATTGGTGATGATCATGGCCTTGATGACCGGCTCTTCGATTTTGTCTATGTCGCTCGGATTCGGAAATTTCGAGGGACTGTCGACTTCGATCACGTCTCCGCCAACCCGCGTGATGCGATAGCGCACGCTCGGCGCAGTTGTGATGAGATTCAGGCCGAATTCGCGTTCGAGGCGCTCCTGCACAATCTCCATGTGCAGCAGCCCGAGAAATCCGCAGCGAAAGCCGAAGCCGAGCGCGACGGAATTTTCCGGCTCATAAAAGAAAGCAGCGTCATTCAGCTTGAGCTTGCCCAGGGCATCCCGCAGCGGTTCGTACTCGTCCGCTAAAACGGGGAACAGTCCTGCGAAGACCATCGGCTTAGTGGCTTCAAACCCGGGCAACGGTCCGGCCGGCCGCGCCACCTCGACGATGGTGTCGCCCATGCGCGCGTCCGCAACTTGCTTGATATTGGCGACCACAAATCCAACGTCGCCGGCCTCCAGTTCATCGAGCGCAATGGGCTTCGGCGTCAGCGCGCCGAGCTGCTCCACCTCATAAACCTGATCGCTGGCGCACAACTTGATTTTCATGTGATTGGCGAGGCGGCCTTCCTTAACACGCACCAGCACGACAGCGCCCCGATAAATATCGAACCAGGAATCGAAAATCAGGGCCTGCAAAGGGTTTTCCGCGGAGCCTTTTGGCGGCGGAATGCGATGCACGATGGCCTCGAGAACGTCCTCGACGCCCAGCCCGCTCTTCGCGCTGATGAGCAAAGCGTCGTCGGCGGGAATCGCGAGAACGCTTTCGATCTGCTCTTTCACGTAATCAGGTTGCGCGGCCGGCAAATCGATCTTGTTGATCACGGGCAGAATTGTCAGGTTGTGGCCAGCCGCAAGAAAGGTATTCGCAACGGTCTGCGCCTCGACGCCCTGCGACGCGTCCACCACCAGCAGCGCGCCTTCGCAAGCGGAAAGCGCGCGCGAAACCTCGTAGGAAAAATCCACGTGGCCCGGCGTGTCAATGAGATTGAGGCGATAGGTATTGCCATCCTTCGCGGTGTAGTGCAAGCGAATGCTTTTTGCCTTGATGGTGATCCCGCGCTCACGCTCGAGATCCATCGAGTCGAGCACCTGCTCGTGCATTTCGCGCGAACTGAGCGCACCGGTCATCTCAAGCAGGCGGTCGGCCAGCGTCGATTTGCCGTGGTCGATGTGCGCGATGATGCAGAAATTTCTTACGAACTTGGGGTCCATGAAGCCTTATCAAAATTGGTTAGTCACCGGAACGCGGCCCGCCTTGGCGGGCGCTGCCGGAAGCAACGGCGGGTTGATGGAGGCGGGCAGAGGCACACGCCGCGCAAACCGTGCCGTGCGAGCCTTTCAGTGTGCCACATCTCGCCGACGCGTGCCCACTTGGCCGCGGACCGCGAAGGGCGGCGCTCTCGACGGAATCCGTGTGGCGGAGAAATGGCTTTCGGTGTGACGGACAGATCGGGTCCGAGCTTACTGATTGTGAGCAGGCGGCGACCAGGCGATTCCGGCGCGAGCGTAGTCCGTCATGCCGCTAAAGACCGCCACATTGTCCCCAGCCTGCCATTTGCGCACATAGCTGGAAAAAAGCGACAGACTTCGCGTCATGTGGAAAGAGATATCGCCCTCCACGTACTTGCCCCAAATTCCGTTTGAAGGGACCACATCGCGCAGGTAACCCGCACCCGCGCCAAAAGACCAACGGCGGCCAACATTCTGAAGATAATTCACATCCACGCGATCGTTGAAGGCCGCCGAGATGTATCCGGAAAACTCATGACCGCGATAGTAGGCCAGACCCAATTGCGACCTTCGGAACTTCTTGGTGACGGAAACCGATCCCGCTTCCGACCAGGCTCGGCCTGTGGGCGGATTATACGTGATTGCTCCGAAGGTGCCGTTGATCGACCATCCGCCGTTAAAAAGATACGAATAACCGGCCTGCATGGTCTGATAGATCGTATTGTAGCCTTGGCCGAAGAAGGCGTCTGTCTGCTCAGTGTAAAGACCCGTTATGGTGCTCCGCGGTGAAAGATCGTGAGAGACCGAAACGTTCACACCGTATTCGTTAACCGACGGAATGGTGGTGCCGGTCGCAAGTCCAGAGGTTCGCGCGTAGATGTACTGCGGCGCAACCGTGAGGCGCGTCCGCGCGCTCATGGCGTATCCGAACGAGGCGGTCACGCTGTTGGCCAGCCAGCTCGACTCGCCCTGAAGAAAGTCCTTCTGCAGGGTCGCGCCCGTCGTTGGGTCCGCACTTAGGAAAATATCTGCAAAGGAGTTGCTGCTCTTGTAGTAGGTAAAATGGTCGCCCAGGTTCAGCGTCAGCCGCGGGCTTAACGCGAATACCAGGTTGACGCCCAAATCCTGGTTCACAAAATCCCCGATAAACTGTCCGTTTACGATCGTAGCTCTCGGAACGTATTGAAACGCAAGGTGTGTCTTCCGGAACTGCTTGTCCAGGATAATGTGGAGAACGAATTGGCTCGCCGCCGCCTGAAAATTTCCCGTTGGGTTGTTTGTGGTGTTGAACGGCGTTCCCCGATCGAAGATTTCGGCAAATTGCGCCGACCCCAGAAAAATGGGACCGATACGAAATGGGCTGGCCAGGGGCGTAAGGAATCCTGCGGCGTCCACTTGCCGAATCGGCGGCGTCGTGTTTACCACCACCGGAGGGTGTTCGACGGAGGTCGAATCGGGACTGGCGTTATCGGCAGGATTCGCGCTTTGATTCGGAGTCTGATCCGGTTTGGCCGGCGCCGGATTCTCCTGCTGCGTTGGCGGGGCGGAGTCTTGAGCGCGCACCGCCGCGCTTGCCAGAAGGAATACGACAGGCAACGCCATGGCCAGAAACGTCCGGCTTTTCACCCTGTATTTCATGGAGAAACTCACCAGTTCGCTTGCTCTCTTTTACGGAACCACTACTTTATCGCCCGGTTGCAACTCGACGTCAGCCGCTTTTCCACTTAAGACTTTCTTGTAGTTGAACGGAATACGCGTCTCTTTTCCGTTCGTCGTGCGCAGCACGTAAATGGATCCCTGCTTCGCGAATGGCCCCAGTCCGCCCGCCTCGGTAATCAGTTCAAGAACCGTTTTTCTCTCGTTAAGCGGAAAGGCGCCTTGCCGCGAAACTTGGCCGACGAGGTAAACTTTGCGGCTTTGGATCGACGAAACACTGACCGTCACCTGCGGTTCGTTTACGAACGGCTTCAGCCTTTCGGTAATCAAGGCTGCCAGTTCCTTCGGCGTCTGGCCGACCACGGACAGGTCATTCAGAAGCGGCATCGTAATCACGCCATCCGGGCGCACAACAACACTCAAAGAGAGATCGCGCTCATGCCAGACAGAGATGACCAACTGGTCGCCAATTCCGATGCGGTAGACATCCGACGCCGCAATCGGCTGCGAGTCCGCGCTCTTCTCGGGGGCGGAATCCAGCATTTTTGTTCCCTGAGCAGCCGTCGGCTTTGAGTTCGCCGTTTGCCCGAGAATGGCTGGGGGCGCCGCGAAAAACAACCCGAACGCTAGCAGCCCAATAAGCTGGCGAACACGCAATGTAGCCACTTCCTGCCTCCTCAGTCGAACACGCGGAACGATGCAAACGTGGGAATTACGCCGGTCACTCCATTGGGAGCATTATAGGGACCAACCCGAAATGTGCAAGCTGTTTGCCGCCAGTGATTTACAGGCATCAAGCGTCGGCCGGGAAAACGTGCTTGGAACTGCATTTCCCGAATAGAGAAAACAATTGACGCCACCCAGTCGCTAAACCGGCCGGATGCCGTACTAGGATTTGTGGCGGCGTCTTCCAGAACGCTCAAAAATTTGCAAGAACCTGAAGATCGCAAGAATCGCCGCATAGACGAATGTCCATGAAGCGAGAAATACTACATCCCGCAGCCTCCGTTTTCGCCTTTCCATAGACGTAAAAATCAGTCGCCCATGCGTTTCCGATCTTCCCAGGACCCGGTTTTGGGAAAACGGAGTGGCAAACGCTTGGCAACCGAGTATATTGAAGACCCAACTTCACGACTTCTAGTTCGCACCTCGGCCCGAGAGCACCACTTTGACGGTCTCAAACAAGATCGCCAAATCCAGAGTTAAGGACATATGCTTGATGTAGAAGAGCTCATATTCCAGTTTCGTCCAGCCGTCCTCCAGACTGGAGCCGTATTGATACTTCACCTGAGCCCACCCCGTCAGGCCTGGGCGCACGGAGTGACGCTGTGCGAAGAAGGGTATCTTCTCCTCGAGCATCTGGCAAAAAACCGGCCGTTCGGGACGCGGGCCGACGAGGCTCATGTCGCCACGGAATACGTTAAACAGCTGCGGCAATTCATCGAGCCGAGCCTTGCGAATAATTTTGCCAACGCGAGTGATGCGCTGGTCGTTTCGGGTCGCCCACTTGGGACCGTGTTGTTCCGCATCTTGACGCATCGAGCGAAACTTTAGAATTTGAAACGTCTTTCCGTGCAGACCGGTACGCTCCTGACGAAACAGAATTGGCCTCCCACTCTCCAGCCAAATCGCAAATGCGGTAAGCAGCATGAAAGGAAGGGCAAGAACCAGCAGAACCGCGGAAATCACAAGGTCGAAGATGCGCTTTGACGCGATGAGAAACGGAGACTTGCGGAAACCGTCGGACAGGATGAGCCAGCTTGGAGAAAGGCGCTGAAGGTAGATTCGGCCCGAAAGTGTCTCATGAACCCGATGAGCGTCCTCAACGGTAATACCAGCGAACTTCAGATTGAGCAACTGCTTGGCTGGCGTTCCACCGCGGCGTTCCGCAAGCGAGAGGACCACCCGGTCCACCTTCTCCCGTTTGGCGATCTCCTCGACGTCTGCCGCGGCGCCAATCACGCAGGGATTCACGAGTGACCGACCGATATTCTCACCCTTTTCATCCAGGAACCCGACCACCTTCATGTGAAGTTCCGGACGCGCAAGGATGAGCTTTACAAGGGAAATGCCCTCTGCGCCTGTACCCACAACCAGCACGCGCTCCGGTTCCGTCAGCATCATGCCCGTGCGTTCCCACAGGAGCCGCCATCCGTAGGTAAGTAGAAGAATTGCCATCGCGGCCAGCGCGGCGATTCCCCGGCCGAGGCTCCAATCCGGAAAGAAGTAGTAAATCAGGGCCAAGCCGAGACACGCGGTCCCAAGCGCTTGAAAGAGGCGAACGTAAAGCTCGGAGCGATGGCCAATGACCTCTGGATCATAGAGGTCATGGTAGTAGAGGGCGAGCAGACAAGCTGCGATAACCACGAGAAAGCGAGGAATTGTCAGAGGCGAGCGCAGATACAGAAGCACAGGCCCTACGCTGTGAAAACGAAGGCCAGTGGAAACCAGGAGCGCGAGTATGGTCAGGCAGGCATCCGAAGCAAGCAGGACGAGAATACGAGCGGGTATTTTTTGGCCGCCAATTTTCAGCATGGAAATACCATCCTGGCGCTGATCGCTCCTCCCGTTATCGCTTGTCCCTTTGGGGACCTGAGCAATCCAGTTGGTAGGCGGAGTAGGAGTCGAACCCACGACCTCCCCCGTGTAAGAGGGGCGCTCTGCCAACTGAGCTATCCGCCTACAAAGCGCGATACTCTGCTCGGCAGCTTGGTGACCAAAGCAGCCGTCGATCTGCAAATCCTGTCGCAAAGCTAAGTCGCTGATACTGAATGGTTTCCATTTAAATAAAAACCGGTTGTGAGAAAACGCGGGAATCGTGCGGAATGGGCTTACCACAAAGGGGAGACAAATTCTCCCATGACAGCCGGAGGACCGGGCTGTTGCAGACGCAAGACAATCTCTTTATTTTCTGCTACTTACATCACATAGAAATGAGAGCATAATGCAGGACGGCATTTCGCTTACGGTAGTTGGAAGGTCGGGACCAGCACGCCTGACGGTACCTAAAGCGCTTATTTGCCGTGACTTAGATAACTGATTGCGACGAGGCTGTGTGGCAGGCGGTTTGCAAACTGCGAGTAGATTCAGAACCCCTACCGGTGCGCGCATATGTGTTTCGAGGGGTCTTCCGAAAGAGGAGAAGGATTCAGCAAAGCCCGATGACACTCGAGGTGCGGCTCGCCGATTTGAAACATGACGGTGGACCCTTGCTGGAGCTGTTGCACAGGGAGTTGTCCCGGAACATCGATTCGGCTCGCTTCGAGTGGTTGTACCGCAAAGCGCCCTGCGGAGAGGGCACGGTTTGGTTAGCAAAAGACTTGGATTCAGGAGAACTAGTAGGAGCGGCAGCAGCATTTCCGCGCCAAATTTTCCTAAAAGGAAGAAGGGAAACCGCCTGCGTTCTCGGTGATTTCTGCATCTCGACAAAATACCGAACTCTCGGGCCGGCGTTGCAACTGCAACGGAAGGTTATGGAGGCAATCAGTACAGGCAACCAGAAGGGCCTTTTCTCAAGAGGCTATGATCTCCCGAGCACGAGCATGCTCGCCGTGTACAAACGGCTTGGCGTGCAGCCCAAAGGGCAATGCGTCCGAATGACGAGGTTGCTGCGCAGCCGCCGAAAAGTGGAATCCAGGTTGAGGCTGCGACCCGTCGCGCGCGCCGTAAGCGCGGCGGTCGACGTGATACTCGGCATGAGCGGCGGCATGACAGGAGCGCGGAGCGACGCGAAAATCGAAATGTTACAGGAACGTTGCGGAGAAGAATTCACGCAGCTGGCGGACCGAGTGCGGGACCGATGGGGTACCTGCGGAACGCGCTCGGCAGATTTTTTGAACTGGCGCTATCTGGACCATCCGCAACGGAAATACAGGGTGGCAACAGCCCGGCAACAGAGAGCGCTGGCGGGATATGTCATTTGGGAACGGAATGAAGGTGCCGTGACCGTTGCGGACTGGTATGCGGAAGACCCGCGGGAAATAAGACTGGACCTGATGCGAACAGTCGTTGCGTGTGCAAGAGAGGAGAACGCGGAAGCGGTCAATGTCAGCGTCCCAGCCGGGCATGAGTTTCAGAGAGACCTGGAGAGCATCGGGTTTCGAGCACGCGAGGCATCACCTTTGATTTTCCTGGGAGGTGGAGCCCTTGAAGCGGAGAAGTGGTTGTTGCTGGACGGAGACCGAGAGAGTTGAGCAGAGGAGCCTGAATGACCGCAGGAAGTGAACTTACGGTAAAGATACGCGATTTCGTGTTTGCCAAATTTCCGCTGGCAAAATCCCGAAAGATCGGGGACGCGGATGATCTGTTGGACAGCGGAATCGTGGATTCTCTCGGAATCCTGGACGTGGTCGCGATGCTGGAGTCGGAGCTGCACGTGACGATTCACGATGACGATCTGATTCCTGAGAATTTCCGCTCCATCCAGCACATCGCCGAATTCGCGGCCAAGGCGAAGGAGAAGAGCGCATAGGAAGCGGCCGTCTGAAAATTTGACTGAGCAAAACAAGGGGAGATATGGATTTCCTTACGCACCATATGCTGCAGAGCAGCGCCAGACGGACACCGGAAAAGGAGGCGCTGGTTCACGGCGACGAGCGGCTGAGCTATAAGGAGGTGGCCGGGCGCGTTTCCGGCGTGGCGACCGGACTTCGCCGAAGCGGCGTCAATCGCGGGGACCGCGTAGGCATCTATCTGGACGCCTCGGTGCCACAGGTGCTCTCGATTTTTGGCATATCGGAAGCGGGCGGCGTGTTCGTTCCGGTCAATGCCGCCCTCTTTCCCGAACAAGTGCTGCACATTGCGCGCGATTGCGGGATGACGGCCCTAATCACCAGCGAGAAGAAGCTGGAGAGTCTTGCCGAGGTCCTGCCGCAGATTCCGTCGCTGAAGTTCGTTGTGCTTGTGGGAAAGACTAGCAGCGCCAAAGGTCATGCGAGTCTCCACAGCTTCGAGGAATTCTGCGGGCTGAAGCCGAGTGGAACGGCGGAGGACTCGATCAGCAAGGACCTGGCGGCGATTCTTTACACATCAGGCTCGACAGGCAAACCCAAAGGCGTGATGCTCAGCCATGCGAATATCATGGCCGGCAGCAGCATCGTCTCGAAGTACCTGGGAATCACGGCGAGCGATCGTATCCTGGCAGTGCTTCCTTTCAGCTTCGATGCCGGCCTGAATCAATTGATGACGGCATTCCAGCAAGGCGGCACCTGCGTGCTGATTAACTTCGTCTTCGCGCGCGAGGTTGTACAGACCCTCATCAAGGAGCGCATTACGGGACTCGCGGGCGTTCCGACGCTGTGGAGTCTGCTGGCTCAGCCAAACTCCACGCTGGACCGCCAGCCCTTGCCGAACTTGCGGTACATCACCAACACCGGCGGAGCGATGCCTCAAGCAGTGCTGGCGGTCCTGCGGAAGGCGCTGGTTCACACCAAGATCGTGCTGATGTACGGGCTCACCGAGGCATTCCGGTCAACCTATCTGCCACCGGAGGAACTCGATCGGCGACCCACGTCCATGGGCAAAGCCATTCCCGACACCGAGATCCTCGTGCTGAACGAACACGGGCAACGATGCAAGCCAGGGGAAATCGGAGAGCTGGTGCATCGCGGCCCCACTGTCTCGCTCGGCTATTGGGGACGTCCGGAGGATACCGCGCGGGCCTTGCGGCCTAACCCACTCCTGCCGCCGGAACTTGGGGATTGTGAGAAGGTCTGCTACTCGGGAGACCTCGTGAAAATGGACGAGGACGGCTTCCTCTATTTTGTGGGACGCAGAGACACGATGATCAAATCTTCGGGTTTCCGGATCAGCCCGACGGAGGTCGAGGAGGCGCTTTTCTCGAGCGGCAAGTTGCGTGGAGCGGCCGTGATCGGAATCCCCGACGAAGTATTGGGCCAGGCGATCAAGGCGTTTGTCACGCCAAAGGACGGGGAACCGGTGGACACGGAAGCCTTGTTGGCGCATTGCGGACAAAAGCTGCCGCGCTATATGGTTCCCAAGCTAATCGAGGTGCTGGACGAATTGCCTAAGACGAGCAGCGGAAAAGTGGATTACCCCGCATTGCGCCGGAGAGAGAATCTGTAGATGGAAACGACGCCACAACCCGCCGAGCACTTTCCGTGGCGCGACGGCGAATTGCTGGCCGGCGGCTGCCTCGTCAGGGAACTTGCGAAGCGGTACCAGACACCGTTGTTTGTGTACGACGGAGAGGTTGCCGGGAAGAAATGGAGCACCCTGCGAGCAGCCCTGCCGGCCAGATTCGAAATTTGCTATTCGATGAAAGCCAACCCGCAGCCGGCTTTTCTGCGGCTGTTTTTGTCGAAGGGAGCCGGGATCGAAATCGCGTCGGCCGGAGAGTTGTTGCAGGCTTTGGCGGCCGGGTGCAGACCGGAGAAAGTGCTTTTCGCCGGACCGGGCAAGTCCGAAGCGGAGCTCGAGCTGGCCTTGCAAAAAGGAATCGGGGAAATCCACGCGGAATCGCTTACCGAACTCGGACGACTCGGAAAAATCGCCAGGAAATTGGGCAGGCGGGCTCCCGTGGCCTTGCGCATCAACCCCAGCGGCGAAGCGCAGGGCGGCGCGATGCGCATGGGAGGCAAGCCCGCGCCATTCGGGATTGACGAAGAGAGCTTCGAGGAAGCGCTTGACCATGTCGCGGCGGACGCCGCGCTGGACTTTCGCGGCCTCCACTTGTTCACTGGAACGCAGATCCTCCAACACGAAATTCTGCTCAACCAGTATCGCAGGGGAATCGAGATTGGCAGGCGCGCCGCAGAGCGCACGAGAAAGCCGCTTGGAACCCTGGACTTTGGAGGCGGTCTGGGGATTCCCTATTTTGCGAACGAACAGGCGCTGGACCTGGAGGCTTTGCGAATCGGGCTGGCGGAGCTGATGAGCTCGATCGAAGGGGACGAACAGTTTCGTGCAACGCGATTCCTGATCGAACCCGGACGCTTTCTGGCGGGTGAATGCGGTATCTATCTAACGGCGATCACGGATATCAAGGTGTCGCGCGGCAAGAAGTTCTTGATTGTTGACGGCGGTATGCATCACCACCTGGCCGCATCGGGAAATCTGGGCCAGACGATTAAGCGAAACTATCCGATCGCGATCGCAAACAAATTGGCGGAGCCGGCGCGGGAGACTGTCGATGTAGTGGGGCCATTGTGCACCCCTTTGGATGTGCTGGCGCGAAACGTGGCCTTGCCGGCCGCCGAAATCGGGGATCTGGTGGCGATTTTTCAATCCGGAGCATACGCCAGGACCGCAAGTCCGATGGCATTCCTGAGTCATCCTTCGCCGCCGGAAGTGTGGGTGGAGAAAGGCGAGCACCGGCTGGTGCGGAGACGCGGTGAGATTGGCGATTTCACGCGCGACATTTGCGCACTGGAAGTCACGGCAGCGCCGTAGGAAGCGGACAAACAAACAACATGAGCTGGACGTTCAAACCCGCGCTGAAGCACTTCGAACGAGAACGGGAAAACTGGAATGCCATTAACCGCCAGGGAACGAACCACATTCTGCTGGATGCGGATTTTGTGGGGCCGTCATTGCGCCATTTTGGGGATGAAGGAGTTGTGCTAGCCGTTCAGAACGGCGGAGGCACTCCGACAATGGCTCTCCTGCGCAGGAAGGCGGTTGGCGTCTGGGAGACATTTCAGCCATCACAGGCGCCTCTCGGCCTGATCGTGAGCGGGCGCAAGGATCCGGACGAACAGGAGTTGCTGGGACTTACGCGGGAACTGCCCGGATATGCCCTGCAATTGAGCGTTCTGCAGCAGGATCCGGATCATGGCGGCTTTACGCGCAGTGCTTCGACCGGGCTGATTGAATCGCTGGAGTACATCGAAACGGCGCGAATCAGTCTGAGCGGAAGCTTCGAGGAATATTGGAAGGCGCGAGGCACGAAGCTGCGAAACAACGTGGCGAGGCGCAGGCGGCGCATGGCGGAAGCGGGGTTAACCGCGGAAATGAACGTCATCGTCTCTCCCGGCGAAGTGGCGGAAGCCGTTCGCGAGTACGGCAAGCTGGAGTCGAAGGGCTGGAAGTCGAACCAAGGAACGGCGGTTTCCGCGGACAACGCGCAAGGCAAGTTCTATCGCGAAGTTCTGGAAAAACTGTGCGAACGAGGGGAAGGTCGAATCTACACATTAAAGCTCAACGGACATATCGCGGCGATGGATTTGTGTGTCGTGCGAGACGGAATGATCGTGATGCTGAAGACGACCTACGACGAGGACCTATCTGAATATTCCCCAGCGTTTCTGATGCGAGAGGAAGAGTTGAAGCAACTTTATCAGGACAAGCAGATGCGCACGGTCGAGTTCTATGGCCGCGTGACGGAATGGCAACGGCGATGGTCAGAGGAAATTCGGAGCATGTACCATCTGACGTGCTACCGCCACGGCTGGGTCAAGGTGCTGCGCCGGGCGGCGAAGCGATTTGCATGAACGCGTTCATCATCCCGCGCGAGCCGTTCGTCAGGCGGAAGTATCTGAGACTCGGAGCGGAACAGCGCCCGCGAGCAGTCTCAACGGACGCGGAGCAGAGACAGTTTTTCTTCTGGGCCCGGAATGGGCTGTACCACGCATTGCAGAGTTTCGAGATTCCGCGAGGGGCGCGGGCGCTCGTGCCTGCGTACATCTGCCGGGCGGCTGTCGAACCGTTCCAGGCGTACGGGTTAGAAGTTGACTTCTACAATATCCGGCGAGATTGCCGCGTCGATTTCGAGGACCTCCAAGCGCGCATTCGGGACGACACTCGGGTAGTGCTGGCCGTCCACTATTTCGGATTTCCCCAAGAGATGGAGAGGTTTGGCCGCATCCGGCAAGCAAAACGAGTACTCCTCTTCGAGGATTGCGCGCACGTCTTGCGGGGCGAGTACAAAGGGCAGCCGCTGGGAAGCTTTGGAGACGCCAGCGTCTTCAGTTACCGAAAGCATCTGCCGATGTTCGACGGGGCTGAACTGTTACTCCGGAAAGCACCAAGTCGAGACCTACCCCACAAAATGCGGTGGCGGTCGCAATTCGAAGTCAACGCGCTGAAGCACACGGTAGGGTTTTGGCTGGAGGGCCGCGGCAAGGCGAAAGTGCGATCAAGCGCCTTAGGAATCGAGCGGCAACCCTTCGCCGCGGATCACATGGAGCCGGTGGCGAATCCGCAAGGTGGCTCTTCAGCAGGGCAGCCTGCGCGCCGATTCGTCGACAACAATACGGCGACTTTCGAAAAAGACCTTGTGAACGAGCCGATCACCCGGACCTCGCGATGGGTGTTGCGGCATTCCGACAACGAGGCCATAGCGAAAACAAGACTCGAGAATTTCTTGGCGCTGAGAGAAGAGCTCAGGAAGATTGACGGAGTGAAAATGCTCTTCGAGGATGCGGGCCCGGGTGTGTGCCCGTGGGTTTGTCCCATCGTGATCGCCGGAATAGCGGACGGCCACTTGTCCTTGCGAGAAGCGGGCATTCCAGCGGTGACATGGGGAGGTGTACGCCCGCCACATCTCCCGCCGGGACAACATGCCGACGCGGAATTCCTGTTCGCGAATTGCATATTTCTTCCGGTGCACCAGAACCTTACGGCCGATGACATGCGCCTGATTGCCAGGAAGGTACGATCTGTCGCGAGCCAGCCAGGTCCGGCGGAGAGCGCGAGCGGCCGTCGAGTGGTTGAATGAGCCGAGGCGATGGGGATGGCCGAAAACAAGATACTCATCGTGGCATTCCAATTCCCGCCGATGTCCGGAAGCAGCGGATTGTTGAGAGCGACTAAATTCTGCCGTTATTTGCCGGAAGCGGGATGGACAGTGACGGTTTTGACGGCCCATCAGCGGGCTTATGACCAGGTGAACGAAGAGCAGCTTGGGCTCTTGCCAAAGGACCTGCGAGTCATACGCGCGTTCGCGCTGGATGCAACGCGTCACCTTTCCATTCGGGGCCGCTATTTGCGCGCAATGGCTTTGCCCGACCGGTGGGCAAGTTGGCTGATCGGAGCGATACCGGCGGGTTTGCGCGAAATTCGCAAGAGCAATACGGATATCATCTTCTCCACGTTCCCGATCGCCACGGCGGTTTGGGCCGGATTGGCGTTGCACCGGCTCACCGGCAAACCCTGGGTCGTGGACTTTCGCGATTCGATGACCGAAGAGCACTATCCCCGGGATCCGCTGACCTGGAGGCTTTGGCGATGGCTTGAACGGCGAGCCGTCAAACACGCTTCGCTCCTGATCTTCACCGCTCCTTCGGCAGTGAAGATGTACAGAGAGCGATACCCGGAGTTGGCCGCAGAAAAGTGCCTGCTGCTGCCAAACGGCTACGACGAAGAAGACTTCGCGAAAAGCCGGAGCTCGACCGTAAGAAATGAAAACGGGCCGCTTCGGCTGCTGCATTCTGGTTTGGTCTATCCCGAGGAACGCGATCCGCGTCCGTTCTTTCAGGCCGTGGCGCGCTTGCAGCGCGATGGAAAAGTGAGCAAACAGGGCTTAAGGATCGACTTTCGGGCTCCCGGATTCGAGAAGCAATATGAAGAACAGCTCAGGAACCTGAATATTGAAGGCCTGGTGCGTATTCTTCCGCGGATTCCCTATCGCCAGGCCCTGGAAGAGTATGCGGATTGTGACGCGTTTTTGCTGATGCAAGCGCAAAACTGCGATCATCAGATACCAGCGAAGGCATACGAATATTTGCGGATGTCCAAACCGATCCTAGGATTGACAACGGAATCCGGAGACACGGGAGCATTGCTCAGGCAGTGCGGCGGAGCGACGATTGTTGATTTGGCGGATGAAGAAGCGATCTATAAACAGCTTCCGCGATTTGTCGAGGAAGTGCGAAGCGGGCGGCACGCGGTTCCCTCCCGGGAGGCGGCGGATCGCTATTCGCGACGCAGCCTGGCGCACGAACTGGCTCGCCACCTGGATTTCCTGAAGGGACAGTCCCGGCAGACTGAAGCGAGGAGTACAAAGAGTTGACGGAAACAAACCAAGCAACAACGCAAGCTGCGGAGGCCTTCACCTGTCCCGACTGCAAGGTCCGTTTGCAGGACTTCTTCTGCCGTGCGTGCAAGACGCAGTTCGGGGAGTCCGATGGGATTCCCATTCTGCTGAGCCGGCGTGAAGAGTTCCGGACGGCTCAGCACGTTGGCGAGGCTTACGACGACATCTACGCGCGGCATTCGGATGTTTGGAACGACCAGGGGCGGACGCCGGAGTTTGTCCAGTATTTCGCGGGCTTGGTGAACTCATTGAATGCGAAGAGCCTGCTTGAAATCGGGTGTGGGGAGGGCTTTCTTCTCGCGGCAATGAACGCAAGCGAGAAGTCGGCGGTTGACATCTCCTTGGAGGCACTGCGAAAAGTACGCCAAAAGGTAAACGCGCGTGTTGGCGTGGCTTTAGCGGAACGGCTGCCATTTGAGGACGAATCCTTTGACTTGGCGGTTAGTGTGGGAGTGATGGAGCACTTTCTCGATACACAGGCCGCAAACGAAGAAATTCGGCGCGTGCTGCGGAGCGGCGGGTCCTATCTAATGTTGATTCACGTTGCCCTGACGCTGGGCGCGACATTGAAACTGAGGTTTTCCGAATATATTTTCCCTAACTTCCGCCCCGTCGCCCTGGCGCGGTGGGCCTGGAAGAAGATCACCTCGCCGGTGATTCAACCCATCCAGAGGCGCTTCACCGAGGAGACGGTGGCGGATAGTTTGCGACGCGCGGGCTTCGAAATCAGACGCGTTATCTCAAAACGCTCGGACTCCGGCGCGCCGCTCTCTGGTCCGCACGTCTTGATATTCATTGCAAGGCGGCCCGGCGGTTTGCCAACGCCTCAGGAAGCGGCGGCACGTCCGTGAGACTTCTGTACATCTGCCACCGTTTTCCGTATCCGCCGAACCGTGGTGGCAAGATCCGGCCGTTTCAAATGATCCGGCACCTCTCGAAGTCGCACCATCTAACCGTTGCGAGCATGGCACATACCCAGGAAGAGTTATCCGCGGGCCAGCCACTGCGGGACTATTGCGCCGAGGTTATCGCGGAGGTTGTGCCGAACTCGGTTCGCTGGAGAAATGCCGTGCTAGCGCTGCCTACTTCCGAGCCTTCGTCAACGGCCTATTTTTGGTCAGCGCGGCTGGCACAGAAAATTGAAGAGGCTTGGAAGCGGGCTCGGTATGACGGCGTGATCGTGCATTGTGCGTTTGCGGCGCAATATGCGCTCCCTCTCCAAGGTGGCTTTCGGATCATGGATTACGGAGACCTGGATTCGGCCAAGTGGGCCGACTACGCCGGGCACCGCAAATTCCCGCTATCGGCAGGTTACGCTATCGAATCGCGGAAGTTGTGCCGTTTCGAGAAGCGAGTGGCGGAATCCTCGACCCAGATCACTTTTACGACAAGGGGCGAGGACGAGGCATTTCAGAAACTGGGGCTGAACAAGCCGACCACGGTCATCCCAAACGGAGTGGACACGTCTTACTTCCATCGGAACGGAAGGCCTCCGGCGGAATCCAAGACGATCGCGTTTTTGGGCCGGATGGACTACTTTCCGAACGTCGATGGAATCGTGTGGTTCACACGTGAAATTCTGCCGCACATTCGACAGTCTGTCCCCGAAGTGGAATTGCGCGTCGTGGGATCAAATCCGGTTCCGGCGGTAGAAGAGTTACGGAAGATTCCCGGAGTAAACGTCACAGGGTATGTCGAAGATGTTCGGCCGCACCTTGCCGATGCAGCGATGGCCATCGCTCCGCTGCGGCTAGCCCGCGGAACGCAGAACAAAGTTCTAGAGTGCATGGCCATGGGGATTCCCGTCGTGGCGACGCCCGGGGCTGCCGCGGGGATTCAGGCCACACCGGGGGTACATCTCTTGGTTGCGGATGACACAGAAGAGTTTGCGCGGAGGTCGGTCGAGCTGCTGAATTCACCCGAAACCCGATGGCAAATCGGGGAAGCGGGACGCATGCAGGCTCAATCAGCGCATCAGTGGCCGAAATCCATGGAGATCCTGGACGCGGTCCTCGCGCAAGCAGCCAAACAAAGCGCGCGGGCCCAGCGAAAATGACTCGCTGCAGTCCTAGTCGGGGTCCGCTATTTTGTTTCGCGAAATAATCAGGTCGTCGTACCAGGTGTAAGCCGTCGGATGATCTTGAGAGGCATCCTTATTCGTATCATACGGCAGCAGCCACACTTTTCCGTACTTGGCCTCGGGATCGAAATTTACAAGATCGTATCCGGTTCCCCTGGCGGGACTGAAGTCGATGAGCAGTTTTGAAGGCTTACCCTCATCCGCCGCCCATAGTTGTACCGTGCTATCGCGGCGGTATTTCTTGTCGTTGTGATACCAGGTTCCGACCTTGACGTGTATCTGGAACGTCATCCACTGGTTGGGCTTGTACATGAAGCAGGGCGGAGAGACAACCCTGAAATGCACGCATCCGACGGCGTTTTGGATCAGGTAACCCTGGTCAGAGGGACTGTAAACCTGAAAAGGCTCGAACTGGCCGTCTTTTTTTCCGCAACTGTGGTACATGCGTGGAGCGCCGACCTGGTACGTGTCCTCGAGAACGATCTGGATATCCGTACAGGTGTACGCCGTGTGTCCCGGACGTGAACCTTCGCCGATGACCGCTTGCTTCCAGCCATTTCCGCCCTCGTACCGCGTGCTCAGCATTTCGGGTGAGAAGCGCTGGCGCCACTGCACGTAGAATTCCTGCCCCTCACCAAATTGAACCGAGAGATCGTCCGCGAATTCGAGCGAAAAACTGCCGGAGGTATTCGCGGAAGAGTGCGTAGGAATGGTGAAACGCAGTGAGCCGTTGCCGGATACCTTCGTCTGGCTATCGACCTCTCCGCGATATACAGAATCCCCGGCAGGCATAAGGTGCGGCTTCACTTCATCTTCAGAGTCAAAGCCAAAACAACGCACGACGCCCGGAGCGCTGCACCGCGTTTTGAAATCGGCGCGCGCGCCCGGCAAGGTTTGCGTGTCGCGATGGAGTGGCGAAATGAAGAGCAGAGCCGCCGCGATCAACATTCCATACAAGAAGCGCATGGAGAGAAGTTTACGCCAGGTCCCACTTGACCGCCAGAAAACAACGCGGGCTCGCCCGAAGGCGAGCCCCGTCTCCCCTGCCTTGCGATGCTCGAGCCTACAAGCCCGCGGTACCTCCGCAGGTTGTTGCGCTGCTGTTGAAGCAGATGGATGCGGCGTAGCCGGAATTGCCGCTCGCATTCGTGGCTCGGACACGATACGTGTACGTCTTGCCTGCGGAGACGGTGTTGTCGACGTAGCTCGATGCGTGAGCCGGCGCCGTGCCGATCTGCGCGAACCCGGATTGCGGAGCGATGAAGCAGGTCGCTGCATTTCCAGTACAACGCTCGATCAGAAACCCGGTGTCGTCCTGGGCCGTGCCGTTGTTCGAGTTCACTCTCCAGTTTAGTGTGACGCTCGAGGAAGAAATGTTGGAGAGGCTGAGGCTGTCAGGAGCGTTGGGCGAGGCGACTTCCGGATCCGGAATTCGCCGATTGGAAACGATGAGATCATCATACCAGACGGTACTGAGGCCGTTCCAAGTCGCATTTGTCGCATAGGGCAAGAGCACGATTTTTCCGAATTTGTCGGTCACGTTCGGCCCCTGGTCGGCCATGGCGATGTCGGCCGCGTTCGTGATCAGGACGGCTGGCTGTCCATCGTGAGCCACCCAAACGTCAACCGTGGAGTTGGCTTGGTTCCAGGCGCCGATCTTGAAGTGCTCCTGCACGGTGAACCATTCACCGGCAACGAAGTTCCAACAGGAAGGGTCCGTGCTGGGTGTTCCTCGTCCAGAGTAATGAGGGCAACCCGTCGCAGGCTGGTCCAAGTAGTTGCCGCCGCCCGGCGCATTCGGGGCGTAAAGCTGAATCGGCTCGTAATTGGAATCCAGAAATTTCAGGGTGCCACCTGTGGATCCGCAGTTTTCGTAAATCCAAGGAAACGTGGTGCCGTCGCTGACGAGAACAAAGTCTGTCGGTGTGTTGCTGCAGTTACCTGCCTGAGCGGTTGGAGAATCGCCTTCCGAGATAATGTTGAGTTTCCAGCCCTCGAAATTGGTGAAGTTCGAGGCGCTGAGCATCGAGGCACTGATGCGCTCGCGAAACTGAACATAGAACTCCTGACCTTGACCGTAGAGCGCGTCCAGGTTGGGGCTGAAGTTGTAGTCGAACCACCCAGGCTCCCCTTGGAAATAGCCCGGCTGCATGGTGAATTTCAGGGAGCAACCGTCCGCGGCAACCGAGCAATCCGTGGTGATGCTGGCTGGATCATACAATTGAAAGTATTGCTGCTTGTTCGTCACCGGGAAAACGTCAAAGCTCTGCGAACTGACAATGGAGGCCGCGCCGCCAGGGGTGTTGACGCCAGCAATGCGGTCGCCCCAGGTGTTGGCGCCCGAAGGCGAAGGCGTGCCGGAGGCGTTCGAGACGGTAACAGATACGGCGGCAGATGTCGCGGCATTTCCGGCAGCGTCCTTCGCCGTCGCCGTCAGGGTGTGTCCGCCATTTGAGGTCGTCGTCGTATCCCAGGAAACGGTGTACGGCGCCTGAGTTATCGCCGCGCCGAAGTTCGCTCCGTCGAGAAGAAACTGGACACTCGCGACACCGACGTTGTCGGAAGCACTCGCGCTTACCGAAACGGTTCCAGAAAGTGTTGCTCCGTTGGCGGGAGAACTGATCGAGACAGACGGCGGTGTGGTATCGCCAGCGCTTGCCGTTGAAAATGTAAAGTCGCCGCTAATCGATTCGTTGCCGCTCGAGTCCTTCGAGTGCACACGATAGTGGTAGGTAGTTCCGGAGATCAGGGAACTCAACGAGACCGAGTGGTTGGTGACCATCGAGGAATTGAGCTGGGTTGTGGTTCCATAGGAAGCGGATGTGCCGTAGTCAACCTGCGATGTGGATTGAACGTTAGTTGTCCAGATGACGTTGGCGGCATTGCTGGTAACGCCTGTGGTGCCAATACCGCTGATAGACGGTCCAGTACTGCCGCCGGTGCCCGTTCCCCCGCCGGAAGTCAGCCGCAACGTAAACGCGTTCTCGGACCATTGATTGACCACGGCGAAAACACCGAGGGCGGGGAAATAGCGGAAACGTCCGTAGGTGCCGTTTGTTCCGACAGTCGTTGGCCCTCCGCTATAGGTCTGCGTGGTGCAGCTGTTCGTGTCCGGATTGTACAGCGTGACCGAATTGCCGCCATTCCATCCGACAATGAGGTTTTGCTGGGAGTCAAACGCCAATCCTGGATAGGAAGTGTTCAATAGGGCGCTGCACCCCGATGCGCTTCCGGCCATATCGGTGATGGCATAATTGGAGCCAGACGCGATGCTCCGCTTGAGCAATTTTCCATTGCCGATAGCGAAGAAAAGCTTTCTGGAGCTATCGATCACGCCCGACTGGTAGCCGGTCGATGCAGGCTGGGTCTGATCTGTGGCCAGCAGCGTGTAGGAATTGCTGGAAATTTTGTACTGCCAAAGGTGGCCCACCTGCGATTGCCACGGATCCCAGAGAAACACGGAGTCCGTGTTAGGGTCGTATTCCGCAATTTCGCCAAACTGGCCATCCGGGGTACCCCCCGTTGGATTCTTAGCGCTCCACGTCATGCCGGAGAACGACAAGGTCCAGGTAGCCTGCGAGAAGGTTCCGAACCCGGAAATGCCGCCGCCATACACGTACATGACGTCGGAAGTGGGGATGTAGGCCAAGCCGCCATACGTGTGACGAGCAGATGGCGTGCCGTCTGGCAGGGTCTCGTACGTATTGTTGGTGAAATCCAAGCCGCTGACAGAAGAGGGATTATTCAGGCGCGAGAGCGTCAGGGCGTTGAGGTCGAGGGCATATACCTCATTGCCCCAGTAATCATGATGGCCGCCGCCCCAGAAGATCAGGCGGTTGCGCTTGGTGTCCGCCACGCCACCCGACCAGGCGTTCACAACTCCGTTGCATCCGCTCTGTCCTTGAATCGCCGGAAAAGCTGACGCCGGAGGGCAGGCACTCTGAAATGCTGTGTTTGGTATCTGGAACCACCCGAGCGCGGATGGAATTCCTCCGCCACCACTGGAAGGCGCGGACGTCGTGGCCGATGCAGCGGCCGATTGCGCCGATGTGTTTCCGGCCGCATCGAAGGCCGCAACCGTGTAGCTGTAAGTCGTCGATGCAGCCAAACCCGCATCCTGGAAAAAGGTGCCGGTCGCTGACGCCACCTTGTTTCCGTTCCGATAAACGTTATAGCCAGCTACACCAACGTTGTCGGTCGAAGCATTCCACGTGAGATTGATTTGCGAAGAGGAAGCTGCGGAGGCGGTCAGACCCGTTGGCACGGAAGGCGGCGTCGTGTCGCTCGTCCCCGAATTCTTGACGGTCACGGAAACGGCAGAGCTCGTTGTCGAGTTGCCCGCGGCATCCTTTGCGATCGCCGTGAGAGAATGCGCGCCGTTAGCGGATTTCGTGGTGTCCCAAGAGTAGGAATAGGGTGTGGCAGTATCAACAGTCCCGACATTTGCGCCGTCCAATTGAAACTGCACGCTCGCGACACCCACGTTGTCTGAAGCCGTAGCTGTAACGCTGACCGTTCCAGAGACGGTCGAGCCTGCGGTAGGCGCTGTAATGGACACTGTCGGAGGTGTGGTATCGGGAGTGGAATTCTTAACCGTAACAGTTACCGTCGAGCTCTTCGCCGTGTTGCCGGCCCCGTCCTTGGCGATAGCCGTTAAAGCATGCGAACCGTTGCTCGTCTTGGTGGTGTCCCAGGAATACGCGTATGGAGGCGCGATATCTGCCGAACCGACGTTAACGCCATCAAGCTGGAACTGCACGCTGGCGACGCTGACGTTGTCGGATGCTGTCGCCTGAACCGCAACAGTGCCTGAAACGGTTGCAGCGTTCGCCGGTGACGTAATGGAAACCGTTGGCGGAGTCGTGTCAGAAACGGTGTTATCCACTTTGACCGAAACGTTCGCGCTAGTCGCTGTGTTTCCCGAGGTGTCCGTGGCCACGGCGGCGATCACGTGATTCCCATTGGAAAGCGTGGTGCTGTCGAGCGTGAATGAAAAAGGGGCGGCCGCGAGCGCCGCGCCCACGTTAGCGTTGTCGACCTTAAACTGCACCGAGGCCACCGCCACATTGTCCGATGCCGTGGCGGTTAAGTTCACGCTCCCGGAGAGAACACTTCCAGCAGCCGGTGAGGTGACTGACACAGTGGGCGGCGTGGTGTCCGGAGGCGGTGTGCCGCCGCCAGAAGAGCTCTTGCCGCTGACCAAGCCGGCACATCCGGCCAGACCGAAATGCAAGGCGGCCAAAATCGGAAGAACGATCAGATGCAACCCCCAACTGCTTTTGCCATTGGTGCGCTTACTGCGGCTGCTTGTACGCATTTTCCCTCAAAATCGGCGACAATGTCGTCCGAAAGCTCCCCAACGCACTAATGAGGGTACAAAGCCGCCTATTCTCGCGTAACTGGACAGGAGACGCAAAATGGGGCAGGGTCGGTGCCTAGTCCTACCTGTCCCCGCGAGCAGCGACACACGAACTAGCCCGTTTGGGGCTCGGATGGGCTGGTTTCTCCCGGGCGTAGACCATCAGGACGCCAAGGCCGTCGGGAGCTTGGATGCTCCCCTAAATAGGAAAGGACCGCTCGGATCGCGATAACCGAATTTTGTCTAGCTGATACTCGCCAAGGCCCCGTGGAGGCGCCTTGCAGCAGTTTCTGAGGCGAGCTATCAGGCGACGAAGGCGCAGCCCACGCGATAAGCACCCTGGGGAGTCTTCTGCGACCAGACCGGACGAAGATTGACCCTGACGGGAGGCAAAATGGGGACGTGGAGCACCGCGAGGATGTTGTTCGGGAGATCTTCCGGCCCTTCCAGCTCGAGCGCTACCCCTCCAAAACCGAGGTCCAGGACGCGAGCGCGCCGCGAACCGTGCTCGCCGATGAGGGCGTAGGCATTGGTGCCCATCATGGAAACACGCTCGGCCTTCCGCGGGGTGGCATATACGTGTGGGCCCATCGCCTCCGTGCCAGCTCCCAAGGGGCCCGAAGTGCCCGCAGAAGCAGGAGCGTTCAGTGGACCTTGCGGCGGCGTTTTAGAACCCGAGCCTTCGCGGCTTGAGTCAGCCAGCTTTGTGCCTTCCTGTTCTGAGGACCCTGGTTTTGGAAGCCCCTGACTTCCCGGCTCCGCCGTTGGTGCCGCGGGCGCTTGGTTCGGCTCGGAGGGCCGGACGGAATCGATAGAGATAGGTTGAGTCGGAGGTTGCGGTTGTTCTGGAGTCGCGGGAGAGGGCGGGACGTGCGATTTAGGCTGCTGTGGGCTTCCCAGGCCGGAAGGTTCCGCCGTGCGCATATGGTTCTGATGTTTTAGGCGATAGAGCCGCTCATCGGCCACCCGGATGAGTTGTTCGGCTTGCTCGCCGTCCTGCGGAAAATTCGCGTGACCGTGGTCCATGATGACGGTGATCGCGAGCTGCAGAGGCAGCAACGTCTCAGCGAATACGTGCCCGATGCGGCGACTGAGCGCCAGGGTCTGGTCCGGATCGGTCTGTGGCAGCAGAACCGCGAATTCGTCGCCTCCTATGCGAAAGGCAGAGTCCGACGTGCGCAGAGCCTTCCGCAAGGTAGTGGCCGCGGCGAGCAACACCTCGTCCCCGCGTGGATGTCCGTACTTATCGTTGACTTCCTTGAAGCGGTGCAAATCGAGGATCACCAGGCCAAACGGAAGCGAATAGCGTCGTGCACGGTTAAGTTCTTTTTCAAACGCCTCGGTGAACAGCCGGCGATTGTAGAGGCCGGTAAGCGGATCGGTGACCGCATTCAATTGCAACCGTTTCAGCTCATCGTATTCGATAACAATCGGGACGCGGAACATGCCGGCCACCGAGAGCACATCCATAAGCGCGGTCTTTAGGGAGACCGGACGGCCGAGGCGTTCGCCGAGTTCGCGGCGGCGGCTTAGAGCTTCATCCCAGAACTGAATACATTGGCTCTCCCGAAGCTCCAGATGGGTGATGGCACGCAAATAGCCCTGAAGAAACTGGCCGCGCGCGGGTAAATCAAGCGTTTCAAGCGTGTCCGCTAGGAGCTCGAGGTACGAGTCCTCAACGGGCAGACGGGGGGGCGCTGGAGCGCCGGAACTGGGCATATCCGGTCAACACCTGCTTACCTCTCCCCGCGGGGTTTGGGGAAGGCGAAATCGATTTGTAACAGCTACAGAGGAGCAAGCAAAGGTCCACTTGCTCCGCCATCGTTGATCCTTTTCACAGGGTCTAACTAGCTGTAAACGGGAACCTTATCTCGAAAATTAAGCGGGCTGTCAAGGCATAGTACCCAGGAAGCCACCTCGCATCATTCCAGCGCCTTAAGGAACTCGACGCCGAGCAGCTTCAAATCGCCGACTGCTTCGACGCGGCGAACCCTGGCGGCGATAGGAGCGGTTTGGTTCGGCAGATTGCCACCGCTTGGGGATGCAGGCGACGGGGCGGGTATCGTGAGGTGAACGAGCTGGTCAGGTCGCATGATGTGAGCCGAGGCGACACACGCTCCCGTCGCACTGATGTTCAGCGTCTTGGTGAGCTCAATGAACTCAACCCCAGACGGGTCTGTACCCCGAACAAAAACAGGGACTTGCAACTTGATCCGGGGCGAGCGACGAGGTATCGGATAGTCCAAGCGCTGCTCCACCTTCATAAGCCTAGGTTGCACAGTTTTTCCCTTAGTACTCTGGAACTAGTACAGACTGAGCATCTAAAATGCCATTGGTTCAGGCTTGCGAATGGCGACAAACATCCCGCATTCAGAGATTTACGAGCGAGAGAAGACTGAGTAGTACTGTACGAAGGACCATGCTTCTCAGAGAAATGCAGTTCCTTTCCTCAAATGTGCAAATGGAACGCTTTTACCATTGACAGTCAGAAAGCGCTTTGCCACGATGAGCAACCGCCAACGAGGGAAAATTTTTGCCATTCTGCTCGAAGTGGCCGGGTTTCCTGAGGGAACCAAATGTCTTCGGTAGCGGACGAAAAACAGCCCAGCACCATCTCCGTGCGCTTTGCCAAGAGTCTGTTGGAAACATTAGACCGTCCGGCAGCGATCATCGACCAGCAAGGTCTGATCATAGCTACGAACTCCGTCGCTGACCGTGTCTTGCGTGGCGAGGGTGGGGTAGAGGACGGCGCCACAAACCTTTTTGAGTCGGTGCTTCGGACAGATGGCCGGCAGGTGATCCGTGAGCTGGAATCCGGAAAGCCCTGTGCCGAACATGACGTAGAGATTGCCGGCGCCAAGTGGCGGGCGCGAATGAGTCTTTTGCCGGAGACCGATTGGCTGCTGCTTGATCTCGACCAGAGGTCAAGCCGAGACTCCGGGGCAGATCCGCTCACGCAGTTAACTGTCCAGGAGCTGTTGCAGGAACGGGAAATCACCTACCGGAATTTGTTGGCCGCTTACCTGAAATTGCAGGAAGTGAACCGCCAAAAAACAGTCTTCCTCGCCTCGGCCGCGCATGAACTGAAAACACCTCTTGCAGTAATCAAAGGATATTATGACCTTCTGTTAACTGGTTCGCTGGGCAAGCTGACCGAGAAGCAGCAGGACATCCTGGAGGAATCCAAAGAGAGCTGCGAACGGCTTGTGCGTCTCGTCTCGATGTTCCTCAACTACTCCGCGCTGGAAAGCGGAAAGCTCGTTTTGCAGTTGCGCGAAAACGATTTGCGCGATTGCCTGGACGAACTGGCAAAGCGCTGGTCGGAAGCCTTTCAGCGAAAAGGAGTGCGACTGGACGCGAGCTTTGACCCGTCGATTCCGACGTTTCGATTCGACTACCAGAAAGTGCAGCAAGCGGCAGCGAACCTTTTGGATAACGCTCTGAAGCATACGCCAGCGGGCGGATGCGTGACGCTTCGAGCCGCGCCCCACTTTTGGGAGCGACGTGTCGCGTCGGTGACTCCCCTCGAGGAACGAAGACGGTTCCGCTTGCCGCGGCCGAATAGCGTTGAAGTGAGCGTCAAGGATTCGGGCCCTGGCATTGCGCCGGAACATCATCAGGAAATTTTTGAAGATTTCGTGCGTGTGGATCGAAACACCTCGGGCATGGGTCTGGGGCTCGCGATTGCGAAGCGGCTGATCCAGGCCCATCGCGGAAAGATTTGGGTGGAGAGTGAATCGCCATCCGGCAGCAGGTTTACGTTCCTGCTGCCAATGGACCAGAGCTAGATTGCGGGGACAGAAAGGAACAAGAGTATGGCTTCGAAAGAAAAAATCCTGGTGGTAGACGACGAACCGAGCATTCGGAAATACCTCCAAACCTTGCTGGAGGTGGATGGCTATGAGGTGGAAACCGTCGGCTCTGGGAGAGAAGCGATCGAGAAGGTGAGCCAGGGCGATCGCCCCGACTTCATCATCCTGGACGTATTGATGCAGGAGATGAACGGTATTGATACCCTCAAGGAATTGATGCAGATCGACCGAACGCTGAATGTGGTGATGCTTTCGTGTTCGAACGAAGTGGGAACGGTCGTCGAGGCCATTCGGCTCGGTGCGCACGACTATTTGACCAAGCCTTTCGAAAAGACCGAGCTGGATGCTGCGCTGCTGAAATCGCGGCAGAAGAAACAACTGGCAACCGAAAACCAGGCCTTGCGCGACTACTGCGATCAGGTGACCGAGGACCTGAGCTTTTTGGCCGCAAGTCCACAAATGGTGCGAATCCGGCAGCAAATTTTGCAGATTGCGCCGGTGGACGTGCCGGTTTTCATCTGCGGCGAAAGCGGCGTCGGCAAGGAAGTGGTCTCCCGAATGATTCACTTGCGGTCGAAAAGGCGGAATCAGCCGTTCGTGAAGGTGAATTGCGCAGCGCTCCCCGGAGAGCTGCTGGAATCCGAATTGTTTGGATTCGAACAGGGCGCCTTTACGGGAGCGGTGCGGTCAAAGCCGGGAAAGTTTGAGCTGGCCAACAAGGGCACCATCTTCCTGGATGAGATCGCGGAAATGAGCACACACTTGCAGGCAAAGCTCCTGCACGTCTTGCAGGACCATCAGTATTCGCGGCTTGGCGGGCGGCACATGGTGGAGACCGATGTGCGCGTCCTGGCGGCGACCAATGTGGACGTGCATGAGGCGATGAAGACCGGCAAGTTCCGCGAAGACCTGTACTATCGGCTGAATGTGCTTTCGATCAACGTGCCGCCATTGCGCGAGCGTACGGCGGAGATTCCCCTGCTCTTCAGCCATTTTCTGCAAAAATACAGCGAGAAATTCGGCAAGCCGGCTGTTGCCCCGTCAAAGCATCTGATCGAGGCGGCCGTGAACTATCCTTGGCCCGGAAACCTGCGCGAACTGGAGAACTTCGTCAAACGCTATGTGATCCTGGAAGACGACGAAGGCAGCTTGCGCGAGCTCGTGGAAATGTCGGCCACGCGCCAGCGGACGTCGCCCCGCGAGGAGCCCGTGCTGCCGAAGGACAAAGGCTTGAAGGCGCTCGTCCGCGGGTTGAAGGACGAAGCCGAGATGGAAGCGATAGCCGACGCACTCGAAAAAACGCGCTGGTGCCGTAAAGACGCGGCCAAAATGTTGGGCATCAGCTACAAAGCCCTGCTGTACAAGATGAGGCAGTTCAATTTGGATACCCCACGAACCCGACGGTCTGCTGCCGAAAAGGCAGGGGCGGTTTCCGCGGCGGAGCCGGTTGGCGCCGGCTCGCTGCGCAATGCCTGAATCAGCACCAGCACCTTAGACCCCGAGGTGGGTAAGGCCGGTCGTAGCCTAGCTAAGGAAAAGCGCCCGGGAGGCCAGAGAAATAAATTTCCGTGGAACGGACCCAGGTTACCAACCTCAGCCTTACCGTTCAGACGCCGACAAAATAACCACTTGATTCTAATAGACTTATGGACCAAATGGCTACTCCCGGTTAGAAGAGCTTTGGATACCAGCTTGCTCCGCATTGGATGCTTGCCAGGAGTTATCGCTCCGGCAGGTGGAGGACGGTCTTGACTCAGTTTGACTTGTCGAACATGACGGGCGGATTGCAGGATATGCAGCTTCGGGACTACCTGGAGATCTTGCGCCGCCGGAAGCTCTGGATTCTGTTCGTCTCCGTGAGCCTGTTGGTGATGGGGCTGGTTGTGGCCGAGCGGCTCCCAAACGTTTACCACGCCCAAACGGTTATCGTGGTGGATCCAGGACAAGTACCTGACAACATCGTGCCCACTACCGTCACGACGAGTGTTATCGACCGCTTGTCGACGATTCGACAGCTGGTCTACTCGCCAACAAGACTCTCGGCTCTAATCCAAAGGCTAAACCTATTCTCCGACTGGAAAGGGCGCCGCGATATGGACCTCATGATCGCGGCCATGCAGAAGTCGATCACGATCGAGGTTGCGGATTCCGGAAGCAGCCGACTTGGAGCATTCAAGATCGGCTACACCAGCCGCAAGCCCAGCGAGACAGCCCAAGTGGCCAACGAACTGGCCGCCATGGTGATCCAGGAAAGTCTGAAGGCGCGCGAAAAACAGATGTCTGGGACACAAGATTTTCTGGAAACGGAACTCCAGGATACGAAGCGCCAGTTGGAGCAGAAAGAGGCGGAAGTCAGCCGGATCAAGACGCAATTCATCATGGACCTGCCCGAGTCCAAACAGTTTCATTTGGAGGCCCTGGATAGCCTGCGCGGCCAGCTGCGAAACAGCCAGGATCGGATCAGTCGCGATCAGCAGGAGAAGGTCTACCTGCAATCCTTGGCCGTCAATTCGCACCCTGTCATCGATGTCGACGCGGGGAACACCGGCACGACAGGAACACAGACGCAGGCGCAAATTCAGAAGATGGAAACCAGCTTGGCAGAGCTACGCGCACGGTACGGCCCAAATTATCCGGATGTACGAAAGGCCCAGAGCCAACTCGAAGCCCTGAGGGCCAAGGAAGCTCAGGAAGAGGCGAATGCCCCGAAGCAGGAAGTTTCGGTTCAAGCCGCTGCGAAGGCCGCGAAAAATCCGGTGATTGATTCTCAGTTGTCCAAGCTGGATCAGGAAATCGCGGAACAAACCAAGCTTCAGGCGCAACTAACGGAACAGATCAATTTCCACGTCTCCAAGCTTGAGCAGGAGCCGGTCTTTGAGAGCCGCATTGCCGGGCTGATGCGGGATTACGACAGCCTCAGGCTGCATTACAACCAACTTCTGGAACGAAAGCTGGCTGCGGAAATGGCCAGCAATCTGGAAGACCACCAAAAGGGCGAGCGCTTCCAGACGCTCGACGCAGCAACCGTGCCCGACAAGCCGGCCGGACCCAATCGGCCTTTGATTGCCGTCGGGGCGCTGCTGGGCGGGTTATTCGCCGGCTTGGGAGTGGCTCTGGTGATTGATTTCACGGACACATCCGTGCGCAGCGAACGCGAGGCGGCCAAGATGCTGGGAGCGCCGGTCCTGGCTGGAATACCGGTCATTGCGAGTTCACGAAGCCAATGGTCGCAGAAGGTGCGCCTGATGATTGGTTTGGCCGGCGCGATTGCATGCTCGGCCGCCGTCGGATTCTTAATCACGGCAGTAACCAACTAGGCGGCTTACGTGTACCTCTCATACTACAAACTGCGAACCGAGCCATTTCAGCTCACGCCCGATCCTCAGTTTTTGCAGTTGGCGGACGCGCACCGAGGCGCGCTGACGACACTGTTTCACGGCGTATTGATGCGCAAGGGTTTTCTGGTTCTATCCGGACCAGTGGGCACGGGAAAAACCACACTGCTGCACGCGGTGATGCACATCCTGAACGACCAGTCCGTTTCCAAAGCAAAGCTATCCACCGCTTTCGTGGTAAATCCCACGCTGACCAAGGACGAGTTCCTCGAGTTCATCCTGGACGAGTTTGAGATACCGTGTAACTCGACGAGCAAACCGAGGCGCCTGGCCGCGCTCAACCAGATGCTGCTGGCAACGCAAAGACGAGGCAGCACAGCGGTGCTGGTGATTGACGAAGCGCATCTGCTCTCGAATGAGTTGCTCGAAGAGCTTCGTTTGCTCGGGAATGCGGATACCTACCGCGAGAAACTGCTGCAGGTCATTTTGTCCGCGCAGCCCGAACTGCACGGTGTTCTGAATCGGCCCGACATGCAAGCGTTCCGCCAGCGCATCGCCGCCTGGTGCCAACTGCGGCCGCTCAGCCTTGCGGAAACCGTGGCCTATATCGCGGAGCGGTTGCAAGTCGCCGGCCTGCAAGGATCTTCGCCGTTCCCTGCGGCCACCGTCGAGAACGTCTTTGCGCACAGCAAGGGCGTCCCTAGGCTAATCAACCTGCTTTGCGATCAGTGCCTGATCATGGGCGCGACCACCCAAGTCAAAGAGATTACTCCCAGAATGGTGGAGGAAGCGGTGGCGGCTCTGGGATTGGGAGCGGAGCTGGAGGTACCGCCTCCCATGATTCAGAAAGTGGTCCCTGCACCGGGCACGTCAGTATTGGATCGGGGTGTCGGCTTCCAGTCATCCGTGGATACGTTAATTCAAGCGATGAAACATAGGCGCGCCGCAGCGCGAGAGTAAGGACTCAGTGTGAGCAAATACTTCGACGAATTGCAACGAGCAGAAGAGTGGAGCCTGCAGCAGGCGAAAGCCATGCGCGAAGCCGCAAGTACCCTGGTCGAATCGGCGCCGGCGCCCGAATTGGTTACCTCCGGCCCGCCGAAGCCACACGAACAGAGGCGCGCATTGATCCGTCTGGAAATTCAGCCGGAATCGCCGATCGTCTTTGGCGCCAAGGAATCGCATCACCACGCAACGGAGGCATATCGCACGCTGCGGACACGGTTGCTGCGGTTGCAAGCGTCAAAGGGTTTTCGCTCCATCGCGGTTAGCAGCGCAACTCCAGGGGAAGGTAAGACAGTGACAACCCTGAACCTGGGTCTTTGCTGCGCGCAGCTCCACGATACTCCCATTCTGTTGATCGACGCCGACTTGCGCAAAGCGGAATTGTCGCGTTTGCTCGGACGGCCCGCCGGAGCAGGCCTTGCCGAGGTCCTAAGCGGTAAAGCCTCCTTCGAGGACGCTATCATCCCGACCGAAAACCCCAACCTTTCCGTTATGCCTGCGGGAAGTCCGGAAACACCCGCGCCTGAACTGCTCGCATCGGAAACCTGGAAAGAGCTCATGGCCTGGTGCGGAGAGAGCTTTCGCTTGACCTTGATTGACACGCCTCCCGCGCGGCCTCTGGCGGATTTCGAGCTGGTCTCGGCCGCATGCGATGGTTACCTGATGGTTGTGAGAGCGCGCCAAACCGAACGCGATGCCCTGAAAAGTGTTGCCACCCATCTGGACGCAAAGAAACTGATGGGTGTGGTCTTCAACAGTGCGGATACTCTGGCCAAAGCAAGCTACGGGGCGACATACGCCGCCTACAGCCAGGAGTCTCCTGTCTCTTTAGAATAGAACAGCAATGTATCCGAATCTCAAGCTGGCTATTTTCAAGAAGGGTCTTCGGCAAAACCATCTCGCGCGCGAAGTGGGCATACACGAAGTCATTCTCAGCAAAATCATTCACGGCTACCGAGAACCTTCCGCCGAGCAGAAAGCGCGGCTCTCGCAATATCTGAATGCCAGCGAGAGCTGGCTGTTCGAAAAATATGCAGCACCGGTTGCGGAAATCGCTCGAACCGACACACAGGAGCGAGAGTATGGCGAGTCTTGAGATCTCGCAGCCCGCTGCCCCAGCAGTTGCTCTACCGGAGCAGGTTCGGAAGCTGACAGTTCGCCCCTATCTTCCCACCGATGCTCCTCGCTGGGACCGTTTTGTTTATGAGCAGGCGGAAGGATCTCCATTCCACTTGACGGCTTGGCAGCGGGCCATTCAGAGGACCTTCGGATACGAGCCCTGCCACCTGCTTGTCGAGCGAGGAACCGAGATTACTGGCGTTCTGCCGCTTTTTTACGTCTCAAACTGGCTCACCGGCAGAGTTCTCCTCTCGAGCCCGCTTGCCGTGTACGGCGGAATCTGCGCCAGCGACGAAGCATCCCGCAAGTGCCTCCTGGAAGCTGTTACAAGGGAGGCGCGGCGCCGGTCCGTCGAATATCTGGAGCTGCGCACCCGCGTCGGGCCCATTCCGGATGGATTTCATCACAATTCGCTATACGTAAGCTTTGGCACCGAACTCGCGGATAACCCCGAGGCCATGCTCAAGCGCATTCCCCGCGATACGCGCTATATGATTCGCAAAGGGGAAAAGGCAGGGCTGCGCATCCAGGCGGGACCGGATGAATTGAATGCCCTGTATCCGCTCTTTTGCCAAAGCATGCATCGGCATGGAACCCCGGTATTTCCTCGCCGGCTCTTCACGAATCTTCAGGATGAGTTCGGCAGCAGCATGGAAATTCTGGCCGTCTATGGCGGGAACGAACCCATAACCGCCGTAGCCAGCTTTTATTTTCGGAACGAGGTGCTCCCCTACTATGCGGGAGCAGGGCCGGAAGCACCGCGGCTGGCAGCGAACAACTTCATGTATTGGGAGCTGATGAAGCGCGCGGCACGGTCTGGATATAACCGGTTTGATTTCGGCCGCAGCAAAAAAGGGACGGGTTCTTACGCCTTCAAAACCCAATGGAATATGGAGGTCCGGACGCTCGACTATCAGGTATTCCTGGTGCGACGCAAGACGGTGCCTAATTTTTCTCCGGTAAACCCGAAATTCGAACGGGCGACGCGCGTGTGGAGACGCTTGCCGCTCGGCCTGGCGAATGCGGTTGGGCCGCGCGTTATTCGCTGGCTTCCCTAGCCATGCACACGGCCACGCCAATCTCGGAAATGAGCGTTTCCTCACGGCCGGCTTCCGTAAGAACGACGCCGGGCAGCGCATTGCGCGTGCTGCATATCGTCAATCGGCTTGACCTTGGCGGCACCGAGCTTGGCGTTTTGAAGGTGATCCGCGGACTTGGCTGCGAGCGCTTCACTCACGCCATCTGCACGGCGAAAGGCCACCGCATTGAGACCGAGCAAAATTGGGGCTTGGCTGGACGTGTCTATGACGCAAGCACATCAGGACCGGCCGCGAAGCACTTGGTCCTTCGGTTTGCCAGGGTCATGCGCGCCTTCCGCCCCCACATAGTGCATTCGCGAAATTGGGGATGCATTGAAGCGGTTTTTGCCGCGCGGCTAGCGCGCGTGCCGGTGGTCATTCACAGTGAGCATGGATACGAACTGGAGATGCTGGAAGGCGAGCCGCTTCGACGGCGGCTGCTTCGGCATGCCGCCTATGCCGCGGCGGATGCTGTTTTTGCGGTCACCCGCGATCTTCGTTCCTATCATGCGCGGGTCAGTTGGACAAAGGAGTCACGGATTCGCGTCCTGGCGAACGGCGTGGATACCGAACGCTTCTGCAAGCTTGGCGGCGATGCCGCGCGTGCACGCATTGCGCTCGGGTTGCCCCTAAACTCGACCATTGTTGGTTCGGTCGGACGCTTGGTCCCTATCAAAGATCACCTAACGTTGTTGAAGGCGCTGGAAATGGTCGTGAGCAAAGGCTCGGAAATTCACGTGGCGCTGGCCGGCGATGGTTCCGAGAGGCCGAGCCTTGAGCGCTTTGTCGCGAACTCGCCTGTACTCTCGGGTCGCGTCCATTTTCTCGGCGATACTGGCGACGTTCCGCAGGTTCTTCGTTCTCTCGATATCTTTGTCCTGCCGTCAATTTCCGAAGGCATGTCCAACACCCTGTTGGAGGCTATGTCTTCGGGCTTGCCTGTCGTGGCGTCGCGAGTCGGTGGAAATAGGGAGCTTCTCGAGGACTCAGGGGCTGGCCTGCTTTTTGAGCCGCGGAACGTTTCCGACCTGGCCGAGAAATTGTCTACACTTCTGGATGAATCCATCCGAAAAAAGCTGGGAACCACTGCCCGTTCCCACGTGCTCTCAAATTACAGCCTTGAAGGCATGATGCACCGCTATCGCGATCTCTATCGCGAACTGGCCGCGCGCCGCGGAATTCTAGAGGGGAAGACAGCTTAACCATGTGCGGAATCTGCGGGGTGTTTGAATTTGAGCGTCGGGGACCTCTTCCGCAACAACAGATTCGGCGGATGAACCAAACGATTGTTCATCGCGGCCCGGACGATGAAGGCTTTTATTCAGGCGACGGAATCAGCTTCGGATTCCGCAGGTTGAGCATCATTGACGTCGCCGGAGGTCACCAGCCGATTCCCAATGAGGACGAGTCGCTCTGGGTGATGCTGAATGGCGAAATCTATAACTACCCGGAGCTGCGCCGTGATCTGGAAGGCCGCGGCCACAAGTTCTCGACGCGGTCGGATACAGAGACGATCGTTCATCTCTATGAAGAGCACGGGGAGGAATGCTTCCAGCGGCTTCGCGGCATGTTTGCAGTCGCACTTTGGGACGCCAAGAAGCGTGTTTTGCTTTTAGCCCGCGACCGGGTTGGTAAGAAGCCTCTATTCTATGCGGCCGATTCCCGCCGCATTGTGTTCGGTTCGGAGCTCAAGGCACTGCTCGCCGCCGGGGATCTCGATCGCACAATAGACCCGCAAGCCCTCTCGGACTATTTCTCTTTCGGCTATGTTCCTGCGCCAAAGACGATCTATCGCTCGGTGCGGAAATTGCAGCCGGGACACTATCTCGTCGTCTCTTCTCGAGAGATTCGGGAAGTCAACTATTGGAACTTTGATTTCTCGCGGGTTGTGGAACACAGTGAGGAAGAGTGGTGTGAAATTCTTCGCCATGAATTGTGCGAAGCCACGCGCGTTCGCATGATGAGCGAAGTCCCGCTGGGAGCTTTTCTCAGCGGCGGAGTCGATTCATCAGCGGTGGTCGGAAGCATGAGCCGGCTCCTTCAGCGCCCGGTCACAACCTGCTCGATCGGCTTTAACGACCGCGAGTACGACGAATCTGGTTACGCCCGCGAGGTTGCCTCCTTCTTTCAAACGGAACACCACGAAGAGGTGGTAACCCCGGACGCGTTGGACATCGTAGATAAACTTGTTTGGCACTACGACGAACCATTTGCGGACTCCTCCGCGGTTCCTACCTATTACGTCTCGAAAATCGCCAGGCGGCACGTCACCGTTGCACTCGGTGGAGACGGCGGTGACGAAACGTTCGCGGGATACCGCAGGTACTACTTCGACCAGATGGAGAACAGGCTGCGGCATTATGTGCCGTCCCCAATCCGAAAAGGCGTCTTCGGCCCGCTGGGCAGCGCCTACCCGGCGCTTGCGTGGGCTCCGCGCATTTTCCGCGCCAAGGCGACCTTCGAGAGCCTGTCACGCTCTCCACTCGCCGGTTATTTCAATTCCGTTTCGATCTTCCGCCCGCGTGAGAAGCAAAAACTGTTCTCCGAGGACTTTGCGCAACTACTCGCCGGCTACGACTCCCTGAACGTTCTGCAACACCACTACGACCGGGCGGGAACGGACGACCACCTTTCGCGGATTCAGTACGTGGACATCAAGACCTATCTGCCGGATGACATCCTCGCAAAGGTGGACCGAGCGAGCATGGCTGTATCGCTCGAGGTGCGCGCGCCTCTGCTTGATCAGCAACTCATGGAGCGAGCGGCAACGATACCATCCTCTTTGAAACTGAAGGGGCGCACCGGCAAATACATTTTTAAGAAGGCCATCGAATCGCAAGTTCCGCGCGATGTCCTCGAGCGCCGCAAGCAGGGATTTGCGGTCCCGCTGAACCGCTGGTTCCGCGAAGAGTTGCGGGAAGTAACACGCGAGGTCCTCTTAGGTTCCGACGACGGCATCCTCAATCGTAAAATGCTGAACAAGATTTGGAACCAGCATCAGAACGGCACATACGACCGCTCTTCCCATCTATGGGCCTTGCTGATGTATCGCAAGTGGCGGTTGGCATTTCAAGCCTAGGCGCAACGTGAGCGGAATCTGCGGCATTTACCGGCCCGAAGGCGCTTCGACGCGAGAGCAGCTCGAAGCCATGCTCTCTTGTGTTGCGGTTTCGGGGGAACGCGAATCCAGACGCCTGGCCGGAAGCCCCATGGCCCTGGGCGTCTCTCCGCGATGGCCCGGTCAGGACGTGGCGGAAGTCGAGCACGTCCGGGTCGCCATTGATTCGGACCTCATCGGATTGGACCAAATCTCCGCGATTTTGAATTCGAGAGGGCTGGCGGCGTCCCAGATGTCGACCGGACAACAGGTCGCCCAGCTATACCTGGCGCGCGGCTTGGATTTCGTCAACTGTCTCCGCGGCGCGTTTTCGATATGCTTGTGGGACGCACAGCAGAGGCGGCTTCTCTTGCTCGTTGACCACATGGGTTTGAAGACACTCTACTGGTCGCGCGACGGGGAGAGCGTCTTTTTTGCGTCGCGTCCCAGCGCTGTCGCCGCGGCGCGCCGCACCGGTCCGGAAGTGAACGCCGAGGCCGTGATTCAGTACCTGCTTTTCAGCGTCGTACCCAGCCCGTTGAGTGCCTTCGAGGGCGTGGAGCGCCTCCTTCCCGGGCAGATGCTTGTGTTTGAAAACGGCGGCCCTCGCCAAACGCAGTTTTGGGATGCCACCTACGACGAGATTCGCGGCCGCAGCACGAGCTCTTGGGCGAAGCTCGTGCAGGAAGCGATTCGCTCTTCGGTTCATGCTCAGCTCGAAAATTGCGCCGCGGAAAACACGGGCGCCTACCTGAGCGGCGGCACCGACAGCAGCTCCGTCGTGGCCTTCATGTCCGAGCGCTTCACGCCGGTTAACTCCTTCAGTATCGCTTTCTCCGAAGGGCGTTATAACGAAATCGACTTTGCTCGCACCACAGCTAGCGCCTTTCGTACGCGGCACCATGAAAAATTTCTTACGCCGGCCGATGCCGAACGCGCCATCTCTCTGATTACGCGTTACTACGACGAACCTTTCGCCAATTCGTCATCCATTGGCTCCTATTTCTGCGCCTTAATGGCCGGCGAAAGCGGCGTGAGCACGCTGCTGGCCGGCGATGGTGGCGATGAACTCTTCGGAGGCAACGAGCGCTATGCCTCCGACAAACGATTTGCGCTATACCATCGCATTCCCGCTTGGCTTCGCCACGGATTGATCGAGCCTGCGGCGCGCCTCCTCCCGGAAGATGGGGGAATCCTCAGCTTGCCCCGAAAGTACATTCGGCGCGCTTCCATTCCGAATCCGAAGCGAATCTTTTCCTATGGCTTGTTCCTCACCCTTGATCCTGCTGAAGTCTTCCACCCTGATTTCCTCGCGAGAGTTCCGCCGGATCACTGGCTGGACCGAATCAATACCCATTTTTATTCAGCGCACGCCTCCAATGAATTGAACCGGTTGCTCTATCTCGACCTAAAATTGATTCTGGCCGACAACGATGTGCGAAAAGTCAGCGGCACAGCGGAGCTTGCCGGCGTCCGCGTGCGCTATCCGCTGATGGACCACAAACTGGTCGAAATCGCCGGGAAAATTCCCGCAGAGCTTAAGGTGAAAGGCTTCGAGAAGCGCTACATCTTTAAGCAAGCCATGCGAGCCATCTTGCCTCGCAAGGTGCTCTACAAGAAGAAACATGGGTTCGGCGTTCCCCTGGCCCTCTGGCTCCTGGAGAGCCCGTCACTCAAAACGATGTCCAGCGACATCCTGGCGGATTCCCAGACGCGGCAGCGCGGCTACTTCCGAGCCGAGTTCATCGACCGGCTCATCAAGCTTCACCGTGAGGGCCACCTCGCCTACTACGGTGAGGTCCTTTGGCACCTGCTCGCTTTGGAACTGTGGCATCGTCAACATTTGCGAAGAGAGGTCAGCATTGCCGGCAGCTCTCATAAATGACTCTTCGACCGGGACGACGTCCGGTTCCGCTGCGGTTCTTGCCGACGCCTCGCCGGAGAACTCCGGCCGCTCGCGGCCGGCGAATTGGCGGGAGTTCGTCGCACGCACTGTCTATCGCACCGGAATGCTTCCGGTTTTGCGAGGCATTTCGCGCCGCTATCAGATTCGGACCAGCGGTCGCAAGCGATTGTTTCGCGTTTCTCGCGTCCCCGGCTCGAGCTTTGCAATCCTTTGCTATCACCGAGTCGGAACGGAAGGAATTCCCTATTACTGCACCCTCGAGCCTTCGGTCTTTGAGATGCAGATGCGATACCTGCGCGAGCATTTTCGCGTCGTCTCCCTGGGGCAACTCTGCGAGGAGATTCGCAATCCTAGCGGCAGCGGCCAGGCCGTCGCGGTCACCTTCGACGACGGCTACAGCGATCTTTACACGCATGCTCTGCCCATTCTGCGCAAGTATCAGATTCCTGCGACGATTTACCTCATTGCGGATTGCGTCCGCACCGGCGAAGTTGCCTGGTACGACAAGATTTTTCTCGCCTTGCAGATTGCGTCCGGCCCAACGCTGACCCTTCCGCTCTTGCCGGGTGAATTCAAGCTCGGATCGCCGGAACAGCGGATTGCGACTGCTACTCAGATTGTTTCCATTCTTCGTCGAACACCCGCTGCCCTGAAGAACAAGATCTGTTCTGCTTTGGAAGCGCAGTTCGCTCTGCCCGCCGAAAAGCTGGCTGGCAGGATGCTTTCCTGGACCCAAATCCGCGAAATGCGCGCGGCCGGAATTGATTTTGGGGCACACACGCTGTCGCATCCGGTGCTCAGCCAACTGACCGATCGTGAAGTTGCCACGGAACTTGCCGATTCCAAACGCTTCCTCGAGGAGGGGCTAGGTGAGCCGGTGCTGGACCTCGCCTATCCCTTTGGCAGGCCGGAGGACTATGGTGCAAGAACCCCTGCGATCGCCGCTCAGTGCGGCTACCGCTCCGCCGTCACAACGACCCGCGGCTTGAATGCTCCCGGAGCAGACCTCCATACGCTCAGGCGCGTTCAGCTTGGAGAGCGGGAATCCGAGGCCTCTTTTGGCTTCCACTTGCATCTCGAGTTCTTGCGGGGCGCGGGTCCACCGGAACAGTTGGCGGACCCGGGCAGATCCGCGCAACCTCTTCAAGCGGAATCTCATTCTGGACGGGGTGGCCAGTAAGTGCGCGACATCCTCGTGTTGGCGATCATCTTCGGTTCGGTTCCGCTTTGCTTCCTGAACCCTTACTTCGGGATTCTGATGTGGAACTGGGTCGCGATTTTCAATCCGCATCGGTTCACTTATGGTTTCGCCTATAACTTCCCAGTAGCTTATGTGGTTGCCCTGCCGACCATCGCGGGAACCATTCTGACGCGTAAAATCAACCGGAACATTTTTACTCGCGAATCCATCCTGCTCCTCCTCGCTTGGGCTTGGTTCGCAGTAACTATCTTCTATGCCTCCACGGTGCCTGAATTTTCTGCTCATATCGCGCCAGGGTTCGTGCAACTGGAGCGTGTTAGCAAAGTTTTGGTCGCGACCTTTCTTACTATCCTCCTGGTCACTTCCCGCGAGCGCCTCCGCAACCTATACCTGGTTCTGGCTCTGAGCATTGGACTTATTGCCATCAAAGGCGCCCTTTTTGGCGCGCGCACTGGCGGCGAATTCCGCGTGTGGGGCCCGCCTGACTCTTTCCTGGCCGACAACAACGATTTCGCCCTGGCCACGAATATGGCTTTGCCCATGCTGTTCTTCCTCGCGGCGGAAGAGAAGCGCCGCTGGCTCAAGATCCTTCTCCGTTTGGGATTTGTTTGCGGCATCTTCTCCGTCCTGCTCAGCTACTCTCGCGGCGGTCTCTTGGGTCTTGTTCTAGTGCTCACCGCGGTTGCGCTGATGTCTCGCCACAAGCTCCTGACCGTGGCCTTCGTCATTGTCTGCGGACTGCTTGTGTTTGCGTATGCTCCAGGGAAATGGATGGAGCGAATGAGCGGCTTTTATCACGGAAACATTGACCGCTCGGCTGAGGGGCGCCTGAATGCCTGGCACTTCGCGATTGTCCTGACCCAACACTACCCGCTTACCGGGGGCGGTTTCGAGACCTTCACTCCGGATTTGTTCCAGCACTATACGCCTTGGCTTTTCTTCGCCGGCCCGCACAGCATCTACTTCCAGACGCTCGGTGAACAGGGTTATGTGGGCGAAGCTCTCTTCCTCGGCTTGCTTGCCAGTTGTTGGCTGTCGTTGAGACGATTATCCAGGCTGGCGAGGCAGGTTCCCTCGCTGGCTTGGGCTGGCCCCTACGCTTACATGCTTCGTGCCAGCTTGCTGGCTTATATGATAAGCGGAGCCTTTCTGCCCCGTGCTTACTTTGACTTTTTCTATACTCTCGTCGCGACGATCATCATCATGAAAATCATCTGCGAACGCGAGTTGTCTCAATTGGCTCAAGGTAAGGTTCTCGAAGCCCCCGCGCTCGCTTTGGCGGAGGTCACGCCATGAGATTGCGTCGCGCCGCTTTTCAAATTGTCCAGGCGCCGCCGGCGGGCGCAGTTGGCTGCCTGCTGCGGATTGTGCTGGGAGTCGGCTATGTTCTGACCGCAACATTACCGGCCGTGTGCCTGACGGCTGCTACCTCGTCCGCGAACACGTGGAAGTGGCGGGTCGAGAACGTGGATACAGCCGGAAAATTCACTTCCATTGCTGTCGATAGCGAGGGAAATGTTCACCTCAGCTACTCGGAGGGCACCAACACGAAGTACGGCTTTCGTCCAGCCGGCGACTCCTCCAAGTGGTTTACGATGGTCATCGACGGCAACGGTTCCTTCACCAATCTGGCTCTCGACGCCCAAGGTCACCCTCATGTCTGCTATACCCAGCGAGTCATTAAATATGCTCACTGGGATGGCGCGAAATGGCAGATTCAGTCGCTTGCAACGGACAATGCGCCCATAGGCTTTTCCTGCTCAATCGCAGTCAATGCCGCAGGTGACCCATTCATCGCCTGGTATCGTGAACGAAATGGAGACGACACGCCATACGCCCATCTAAAGTTCGCCGAACTGAAAGACGGCGCGTGGATTGTCCGCACCCTGGATTTCGATATGCAGACCGGAAAATGGGAATCCATGACCACGGATGCACAAGGTAATCCGGTGATCACCTTTGACGCCTATGTTAAAGGTCTTCTCAAATTCGCCCGGCGCGACCGAAACAACAATTGGAAGATCTCAACGGTCGATTTTCGCGGCCGCACAAACCAGGTCTATGACGTTGGGATGGGCAACTCGCTCGTCCTCGATAAGCATGGCTCGCCCTTGATCAGCTATGAAGACGGCGAAGATGTAAAGCTGGCTCGTCCCGATGGCGACACCTGGAAAGTGGAGACGATCGATTCTCTGCATCCCTTGGGAAGTTGGGTAGGCTATCGGACCTCTTTGGCTCTGGATCAGCAGGGCTTTCCCCACATCGCTTACGATGCTGGTGGGCTTTTGAAGCATGCCTATTGGGACGGCCAGAGGTGGGTAATTCAGATATTGACCCACCCGGGAATCCAGGAATACCGCTACTGTTCGATTGCCATCGATAAGAACAACAGAATTTTCGTGAGTTACACCGATCCGGACGACGGTTCCGTCAAGGTTGCCGTCGGAGAGCCCGTCGCCGACGCCGGTAACCCGGCCGCAAAGGCGGCCAAATAGGAGCTCTCAATCCGCCACGGGCGCCAGCTCCCGATTGCTTTCAGATGCCGGCCGCGCTCTCTCGAAGGCCATGCGTAGGACTCCGCTCAGCGTTTTGCCTACCGCGCCCCAGCTGTAACTGCTCGCAACAAGTTCTCGCGCTGCCTGGCCGAGTTTCAGCCGCCGCGCTGGATCTGAAATCAAATCGATGATGTTGTTCGCAAATGAGGCTGGCTCATCGGCGAGTAAGATATTTTCTCCGTGGCGCACCGGAAGCCCTTCGGCGCCAATCGTGGTGGAGACTACGGCTTTGCCGGCCGCCATGGCCTCAAAGATCTTGATCCGGGTTCCGCCTCCGACCAGCAGCGGCACCACGTACACACTGCCACGGCTCATGTAGGGGCGAATATCTTCGACCGTGCCCGTCACGACAATTCCGGTTTCTCGCGCCGCGATGGCTTTCAGCCTGGCGGACGGACGGCGCCCGACAATCCACAACTTCGCTTTCGGAAATCTCCGGCGCACGAGCGGCAAGATCTTTTCAATGAAGAAGACAATTCCATCTTCGTTCGCCATCCAGTCCATGGACCCGGTGAACACAATCGATTCCGCTTCTTCAGTTCCCCAGTCCGGAGCGAAATACTCGGTATCCACTCCAGTCGGGATAACGCTCATTCGGCTGTCGCTCGTGTATTTTCGGAAGAAGTCGCGATCGTTTTCAGAAACCGCGAGAACGTGATCCGCCCTGGAAACGTACTTCCGCTCCATTCGCTCCAGGGTTCGATACTCGCGGTAGCTGATTGCCTTCCATAAGGGGTTCTTATTTACGCGGTAGTGCCTCTCCCAGATCACGGCTTCGATGTTGTGGGTGAAGAGGACTTTTGGGCCTTTCCAATCCCAGGGCACCACGGCTGCCGTCAGCAGGAAATCGCAGAGCAGCAAGTCGTATTTCTCACGTTCAAGATGTTTCGAGAGCTCTCGAGCTATCCAGGGCTGGCAATACTTGGTCGCGGAGTAGGGCCTAGCCGAGAAAAGGTTTCGCACGTAGTGCAGCGATTCTTTGACTCCGCGCGCGCTCGGTATATCTATCGGAAGGCAAACCAGATTCCGGAAAACATTTTTCAGTGGCTCGTGTGCTTCTATCGGATCTTCCGTTTTGGCCGAGAACGTAAAGAGACTCACGTCGTGAAGCTTTGCCAACTCCTTCGCCAAATGATAGCTGCGGATGCGGCCGCCGTGATTCAAGGGGAGTAAGCCGCCTGATTTTACCCAGAGGATTTTCACCGGCGCCTGCTCTTACCAGCAAATCCCTTCGTAAGCGGAATGGCTGCTGAACCGATGCGCTTTTTCGAGATTGACCAAGTCCAGTAACTTCTGCCCGGGACGCAACTGCCCCATCAAAGTGTCCTTGCTGACCGCCTTGGTACCCAAGACAAGCACGTCGGAATGTTCAATCACTGCCGACGCATCCTCGCAAAGGAGCGAGCCAATGTGCGGTATTTCGTCCTGAATGAATTGGCGGTTTGAGCCAATCAGTTGGCCAAGGGAAACGCTTTGGTCCCAAATTTTCAGATCGCAACCCTCGCCGAGGAGCCGCTTGGCAAGGTGAACCAGGGGACTCTCGCGCAGGTCATCGGTGCCTGGCTTGAAGCTTAGCCCCAGCATGCCCACTTTGCGCTTCTTGGCCTGCAAAATGGCGCTTACCGCTCGCTCGATGTGTTCCTGATTGCTCGGCATCAGCGATTCAAGCAAGGGCAGCCGCAGATCCAGTTCCTTTGCTTGATAGGTCAGCGCGCGCAGGTCCTTCGGCAGACACGACCCGCCAAAGGCGAAACCCGGTTTCAGATAGGCCGGCGAAATGTTCAAGCGCGTGTCCGCGACGAAAATCTTCGCAACCGTCTCGGTATCCAGACGCAGTTCCTTGCAGATTGCGCCGATTTCGTTGGCGAACCCAACCTTGAGCGCGTGGAAGGCATTGCAAACGTACTTGATCATCTCCGCGCTCGATGGATTCGTCTCATAAATCGGTGTGGCGGCCCATGCAAACAAATCTCGCACGGGTGCAATCTCTTTCGAATTGGCTCCGCCCAGAATGGTGAAGGGAGGCTCGAAGAAATCGCGCACCGCGCTGCCCTCCCGGAGAAACTCCGGCACGAAGCACACCGCGAAATCAACGCCCGCTTTCTTGCCTGAAGCATTCTCGAGAGCGGGAATCACGACCTTTTCGGTCGTCCCTGGAAGTACCGTGCTGCGAATGACGATCGTGTGGTACGCCTTCTTTGTCTTGAGCGCCGCACCGATCTCCTGGCATACGTGCTGCATGCCTCGCAGGTCCAGCTTGCCATTTCGCTGGCTGGGCGTGCCGACCGATACAAAGGAAATCTCGGTCGAGTGAATGGCCGCATGGGCGTCCATTGTGGCATGCAGACGGCAGGCGCGATTGTTTTCCCGAACCATCTCCTCCAGTTCCGGTTCCAGGATCGGGCTGCGGCCGGAATCCAGCATTTCCACCTTTGCCGCGTTCACGTCCACACCTAAGACTTTGTTTCCAAGTTTCGCCAGGCACGCCGCCGTTACCGATCCGACGTACCCAAGGCCGAAAACACTTACAGAATGAGGCATGTCCTCTCCATGTACAGGCGTTTGTCAGAAGCTCAGTTCCGCGATATAGAGACCGCTGGGCTTAGGTGCAATCGAGGGGCCACCCAGCGGGATTCGTGCAAATCGCTAGACAGTAAGATATTTATATTCATAAGTTTAGGGACAGCAGAGAGGGCGGGCTCGAGGGGCTCGTTTGTTCCGGAAATTCTTTTCCGTTCAAGGCCCATCCTGAGGTCCTAAGTCCCACCTCACTAGGCCTTGGACGCACTATCCAGAAATCTCCCTTGCACGGCAGACATAAGGTCAATATCATCAGTATGATACATGGACCCCGGGGGGCTTGGTCGAACCCTTCGGTCACTCATGTGCATCCGGTTCGCTGCGGATTCCGTTGCTCTCAATATGTCTGAAACCCAAGCTAACGCCTTAACGATCGACCTGGAGGACTACTACCACGTTAGCGCCTTCTCCGATCGCGTCTCCCCGTCGCAATGGAAAGACAACGTCAGTCGCGTGGAGGACAACACGGACCGCCTCTTGTGCCTATTTGAGAAGCACGGCTGGCGGGCTACATTTTTCACGCTGGGTTGGGTCGCTAAAGAGCACCCCCGCGTTGTTCGGAAGGTAGCGGCTGCCGGACACGAAATAGCCTGCCACAGCCTGCTGCACCGGCGCGTTTATGAGATGTCGCCGGCTGAGTTTCGCGAGGACACGCTCGCAGCTAAGCGGCTCCTCGAAGATTGTTGCGGGCTTTCCGTTCGCGGCTATCGCGCGCCGAGTTTCTCTATCTGCCGCGATTGTACCTGGGCCTTTGATATTCTCGCGGAATGCGGTTTTTCCTACGACTCGAGTGTCTTTCCGGTGCGCCATCCGAATTATGGCGTTCCCGACGCGCCACTCAATCCCTTTGTCGTGCGGACCAGTTCCGGAACTTTGGTTGAATTTCCGATGACGACGCTTGCATTTGGAGCTGCCCGCTCGCCTCTTGCAGGGGGCGCTTATTTTCGGCTTTTGCCATACTGGTTCACGCGCTGGGGAATTCGGTATCTGAATGACGTTGAGGGGCGCCCCGCCTGCCTTTATCTCCACCCATGGGAATTGGACCCACAACAGCCACGATTAGATGCCAGCCTGACGGCTCGTTTACGCCACTATATCGGAATCACCGGCGTGCAAGGAAAGCTGAACCGCCTTCTAACGGACTTTACATTCCAGCCCATGGGTCAACTTCTTGAAGCGCAATTTGCAAGGCTCAGAGAAGCTGCACCGGCACACCGTTAGCAGGTGGCCTGCTCACACACCCGCCGCGAGATTCAAAATCCGTTTCGGCTAACCCGATGAGACTAGTCGCCTGGGGAGTTCTGTTTGAGGCTTTCTGAAGGGTGAAGCGCGTTAAAGCGGCGGAAAAACGCAGCAGTGACGATCAGAATAGTTCCCAACAGCAAGAGCCCATGAGTCTCAGACAGATGAGCGAGAATGGTCAAAACCTGTCTCATGCTGGCTATTGCTGCAGCTTGCACGCCAAAGACAACCAAATCTAAGTCACTGATAACAGGACACTTCTGCAATGCAGGGGCGGCTCACCTGCATAGGAGGAGGCAATTCAATTCCACTTGTTTACAGTGCTTTTCCCGAGGGCATTCCGTTTGGCAAAGGCCGGTCTCTCCAGAGGGGTTCCCGATCGCGCATCGCTTGTGGCCAATCGGCGTTGTGAAGGCCAAGTTGCCGGAAAAATTGTGAGAAACGGAAAATCCGTGGCATCCTCCTGGCGCTTGGGCAGGCCTATGAAGCGGAGAAATTTATTTCGGACCCTTGCCGCGTCCCGTGCACCCCTAAGCCGCCCATCATCAGTCATTTAAATGCCGGCGCTTGCAAGCGCGGCTCTTTGTCAAATGGCAAAACAAGTGCTTTCGCTTCAACGCCAAATCTATGTCCTCCCCTGGCACCAGCTACGGATGCAAGCCACTGCCGCCGGATCATGTGATCTTTGGCCGTTCAGAACTCATGGCGGCCCTCCGTGCGCGCGCGGAAAAACTCTGCGCGAGCCGCATTCAAATATTGGTGCTCGGCGCGGGCGGTACAGGCAAGGAATTGCTTGCCCGATGGATCCACGCCAACTCGCCGGACGCAAGAGGCCCGTTCGTTAGCGTGAACTGTGCGGCGATTCCCGGACCACTTTTGGAGAGTGAGCTCTTCGGCTACGTCCGCGGAGCGTTCACCGGGGCCCGCCACACCAAGCCGGGGCGCGCCGAATTGGCTCATACTGGCACGCTTTTCCTGGACGAAATCGGTGATCTCGATTTCACCTTGCAAGGCAAACTGCTCCATTTCTTGCAGGACGGGACTTTTACCCCGCTTGGAGACACTGCCGAGCGGCGCGTCGAGGCTCGGGTTATCTGCGCAACCAGCAAAGACCTTGAGCAACGCGTGCACTCCGGCGCATTTCGTGCCGATCTGTTTCACCGCATCAATGTGCTGCAGTTGCGATTGCCACGGCTGAGGGAACGCTGCGAGGACATCCCCACTCTCGTCGAATACTACCGCCATCTCTATACGGCGCAGTTCGATAAAGTAAGCGATCCCGTTGACGCCGGCACGATGCGATATCTCCAAACATTGAACTGGCCCGGCAATATTCGCGAACTGGCCAATGTCATGGCTCGCTATGTCCTGATTGGCGCGGATGCGTTCGTTCATGAGGGTTTCGGTAACGGAACGCACAGCAAGCCTCCGCTGCACGGCTCGGCCGGCACGCTAAAAGGAGTTGCTGGTGAAGCCATTCGTGAATTGGAGAAAAGGGTCATTCTGGAGGCGCTTCGCGACAACCACTGGAACCGCCGCAAGGCCGCGCAGGCGCTCCAAATCAGCTACCGGACTTTGATCTATAAGATTCGTAACGCCGGTATCGCAAGGCGCGGGGAATCCAAGGTGTCCTAACGGTTGACTCGGGCTGATTTCGGTTCTCCTTCACAGCTCGTCCCTTCGCAAGTCCCCGTTCACGCGACGCATGCTCGAATACTAAGCCTTGAAATCTGGGTTTGGAGTGACACCCCCCTTCGCGCTATGATTGGGGTTTCCTCGCGACCTAGCGACGCGGCAGTAAGGTTCCCGTTCCTCGGGAAGGCCGTGCAGACCGGCCGCGACAGAATGGAGCCCGCATGAAACCCGGAATTCACCCCGACTACCACGAAGTGACTGTGCATTGCGCGTGTGGCAACACCTGGCAGACTCGCTCGACCATCAAGGGCAATATGCTTCGCGTTGAAATCTGCTCGAGCTGCCATCCGTTCTTCACTGGAAAGCAGAAGCTTGTGGACACGGCTGGCCGCGTCGAGCGCTTCCAGAAGAAATACGCCAACGCCGCCGCGAAGGCCGAGCCCGCCAAAAAGTAGCGCAGGCAGTCAGCCGCAGTGGCTGTAACGCCGCCGAGGGCTATCTGACAGCCGCGGTGGCATCGGATTCACCAAACATCACGAAGGGGAGGCGCTTTGACCTGCGCGGCTGAAGGCGGCATGCGTGCCTTTGGTCTTCTCTCGCGTTGATGGCCGTGTGCAAGCGCGGGAGAATTCAGGAGGCCGTCATTCTTCGCGCCAATTCTGCGGCGCGAAATACGCTTTCGCTCATTCGCTCGACAACAAGACCGTTCCGCCAGGTTCGAAACGGCCGCGTTCTGGTCCGGGCTGCGCTGCGGCGCCTCGGGCTTGGACTCCGATGCTATTTCCCCGGAACTCCTGTCCCGCTCTCAACTTTCCTGTAAGATACTGCCTCGTGGCCACGCAATCCCGCATGTTCGAAGGTGCGCCTGCCGGCGAAAGCATTGAGACGGCCGCTCCGCGCGTCACGCTCCGCAACACCTTTTCTCACCCCTTCGATTCCGCTATCGCCGCCGCGCGCACCTGCTACGCGCATCGGCTGATCCAACCCGAAGAAATCACCGATAAGCAGCGCACCAACATCGGTGCCGCCACGTTCTACAGCGGACATCACACCGTCTATCAGCACGCCCACTTCGAATTTGGCCTGGAAAACGTGAGTCGCCAGTTTGTCTGGTCTTTTCTCCACGCGCATCCGTTCTATAACTCCGAGCAGCAGAGTCAGCGTTACGTCCGCATGGATCGCATTCGGGCCTACATCCCTCCTGAATCGCTTTTCTTCGATGGTCCCTGCCGGCAAATCTACGTGCAAGCGATCGTCCGCGCCTGGAACTACTACCGCGAACTCTCGGCTCTCCTGGCCAATGACACGCGCGAAGTCCTTCACGGCATCTGGCACGTCGGTCCGATGTCTCACCCAAAGCGTCTTCAAAAGATCGAAGCCTCCGCCCAGAAGCGCGCCATCGAAATCGCCCGCTACGTGCTTCCGGTCGCGGCCTTCACCACCATGGTGCACACGCTCTCTGGGATCGTGTTGCACCGCCTCTGGCGCATGAGCGCCGCCTCTGACACTCCCACCGAGGCGCGCGCCGTCATCGGCACCATGGTCGAACAGGTCAAGCAGATCGATCCGCAATTTTTTGATCAGTTCGGCACGGAGCCTCTTGATCAGCTTCCCGAGTGGGCTGGCCACTTCGCGGCACGCGCCAACGGCAGCGGCCCTGCGCAATCCTCAGGCGACCGCTTTGCCGCCGAGTTCGACTCCAAGCTTGGGGGCCGCACTTCGAAGCTCCTCGACTACTCGCCAAATGCTCCTCGCGTCATCGCCGAATCCTACCGCGCCGTTGTCGGCGTCCCCGAATCGCAGTGCAGCGATGCCGAGGCTCTCGACCGCCTGCTCAATCCCGCGCGCAATCCTTATCGTCTGGAAACTCTCAATGTCGGGGTCCACGCGCCCATGATGCGCGCGCTCCAGCATGCGAACTACACGTTCGCGAAAAAAATCAGCCACACCGCCGACTCGCAGGACCAGCGTCATCGCATGGTTCCCGGCTCGCGCCCGCTCCTGACGCTCGCCGACACGCGCGAGCCTGACTACATCACTCCCGCCATGATCAAACAGAATCCTCGCGCGCTCGAAGTCTACGAGCGCGCCATGCACGACGCCTGGTGCGCAAAAAACGAACTCTTGGACAGGGGCGCTCCCCCCGAAGTCGCCCTTTATCTTCTGCCCAACGCCAAATCCATTCGCCTGGTCGAATCCGGTTCCCTGCTCCATCTCCTCCACAAATGGACCATGCGAACGTGCTTCAACGCTCAAGAGGAAATCTACCAAGCCTCCATCGACGAACTCGCTCAGCTCCGCGAAGTCCATCCCCAGCTGGCACGCTATGCCGGGCCGCCCTGTTATCTACGGGCCGGGATCACCACTCCCATCTGTACGGAAGGTTCCCACTTTTGCGGCATTAAGGTCTGGCTCGATTTTCCCAACATCGCCCGCCGCCTATGACAGCGGTAACGTTTCCGTGCCTCAAGACGTCCAAAAGGGTAGAGAACCAGCCTTGTCCTCCCGACTAGCGAGCGCCGCGCTTTCTCTTTGCTTCTTGTTGTTTACCTCTCTTTGTTATGCGTTTCAGTCTCCACTGTCGGACGAATCCGTCCGCGAAGCCTACTTCCTCGGTCAGCGCAACGACGAAAACGCGGCCGCCTTCTTCAATTCCTACCTACGCACATTCGCTCGCCCCGAATCCGGCCCGATTGTTTCCGAAGTCGAGCTGTACACTCCCTTCGTTCAAGTCGTTGAAGCTTCGCGCCTGCGAACCTCCGGTTACAGCGCCCAACAGGCTCTTCAGGATTACCGCTCCACTACCGACACGCTCTTCGTGCGCGTCCGCATCGAGTTCTCACCGACGTACGCCACGCCGCAGTACTTCGTGACCCTTGGCTCTCTCCCGCAGGATACGCGGCATCCCGCTCCTCCGGCGCAGCGCGCTGATTTCGCTCGCGATTTCCGCATTGCTTTGCTGCAGGATGATAAGCCGGTCGAACCACTAAGCCTGCGTAACGACCTCACGAACACCGTTCCCTCAGGCCACGTTCGTTTCGACCCCGATGGACTGAACTCCTGGATCCACAATGAAGACCGCAGCAGCGGAAGCGCCTACGGCGTCACCGGCTGGCTCGTCTGGCTCTCCTTTGATCCCAGCGACATGGCCATTGATCAGCCCGCCACGCTGGTCATCACCGGCCCCGACGGCCAAACCTGGAAAGCCGCCTTCGACCTGGCCAAGCTTCGCTGAAGGCGCCTTTCAGTGCCGAAGGGAAAATGCAATCCGAGCGGAAACTCGGTTTTGTTGGGAAGCCGCGCTTCTCGCTACGATCTCCACCGCAGCGTAACAGGGCCGTCCATAGGATGGCGCATCGCCTCCCCTGTCCGCCGCGATTCCAGCAGATTCGCCTTCAGCGCGAAATACCATTTTGCCGGGCGGTCCGCGTCATCAATCAGCATCAGCTTCGGGTTGTGTTTCAAGCCCTCGGCCTGTTGCACCATGGTCCGCTGATCCTGCCGCAGAAACGTCTTTCCGAACATGCGAAAAACTGGCACGGGGAGCAGCTTCACATTCCAGGCCGCCACGAAGTCAATCCGGCACAAATTCCGCCGCACCGGCGTCACCGTCGCCCGGCTTGAAAACCACAGTCTGCCGCTGTGAATTTCCTCCAGCCGCAGATTCGGCAGCACGAAGTCAATGGTTGTGGTCACGCCTTCACCGGTCATCTTCTTCAGCAGTTGATACGGAGCGCTGTTTGCGCTGGGCGAATGCGGGCTCATCCGGAAGCCGCAGGGTATCGGCTCGAACCGCTTCTCCTTGTCGTGAATGCTGTGGCGGCTCCGCCAGAACCAGGACTGATGCACAAAAGGGCCGTGCGCCGGGTCCATCAATCCGATAATTCCGTGATCAATATGGGAAGGCAGCTCGCAGCTCAGGTGCGTGATTTTGTATTTTTCGCTGAAAGTCGCTAGCGCCGGCGCCGGCGGAATCGTCTCCGGCAGCCGCGTGCCAGGCGCGTTCATGTACACCCAAACGTAGCCGTCTCGTTCCTGGCAGGGAAAATGGCCCGCGAAAATCCGCTCGACTTTCAGCTTGTCCTGGCTTGTCAGGGATGGAATCTCCACGCAACGCCCACTGCACGCGTCGAAGCGCCAGCCGTGATAACTGCACTCGACCGTGGTCCCGTCGAATCGGCCATACGAAAGCGGAATGCCCCGGTGCGGGCAGGAATCCCGCATCGCAAACGCCTTCCCCTCGCGCGTGCGGCCCAACACCAGCGGAATCTCGAGCAACATCGCCTTCGCGAGTTTCTGGCCGCGAATTTCAGCGCTCCGGAGCGCCGGATACCAAAAGTCCCAAAGAAATCCCGGATCGCCTTCGCCCGGCGATTCGCGTTTCTTCTCCGCTTGCGCTGGCGCAAGGGTCTCGGCGGTTTCACTCATCGCAATGTTCGTATCCTAGTACGCCCCGGAATCCCAGAGCAACGTTCAGGCACCTGCCCGAATTCTCCTTCTCAGCCATCCCCATCGAATCAGGTCATCGATCGAGGAAGCTGTTTGCAGCACCGCCCCGGCCGAGACATGACAGGAGGTTCTCCTCCTCCGGCCGTTTTCTTACTCTACGTTTCTAGTTAAATGAGCGGTCGCCTTCACTCATTGAGAGCGGGGCGGAGGACGGCGATGGCGAAGTGAGCAAAATTCTGGGCACCTTCATCGAGCTGGAGCCAGCGAACAACGCAGTGCTCGGCGAGATACTTGCTGGCGCGCGTTTCCGGAATATCAAGATGCTCGGCCAAGTGCTGCTTGAGGGCGAACGAGCCGCGCTTGCCAGCGCCGCTTCGGGCAAGCTGCGTGATGGCGGCGCGCAGCGAATCGCAGGCTTCGACGTAGTAGTAGCTGGTCATGTCGTCGTCGGTAAGGAGGAAGACACCGGGGCCTGCGGCGGCGCGATCGGCGCGATCAAGCTTGACCGGCTCGCAACTCAAGAGCCGGCGAAACTGCATTTCGAGCAGCGTGATGCGCGACGAAAGACCGGGATCGCCATAGCGGCCCTTGGGAGCAGGCCGGGACAATTCCCCAGCAGTTTCGACAGGCAGAGACGGAAGGCTCCGGCCGTGAGAGCGGGCCGAGGATTCCGTGGAAGATTGCGATGATTCCAGCGCGGGCGGGCGAGAGTCGCTGTGGGTCGAAGCGGAAGCTCGCCCGCCACGGTTGCGGCCGCCACGGCGTCCGCGGCGGCGTTTGCCGCCACGCCGCGGACGCAGCTCACTAGGAGTACCAGCTTCAGAAGGCCGCTCCGGCGCAATATCCGGCGACGCTTCTGAAAAAGCGGTGACTGACTCCGGAGAAACTGCGCTCTGCTCGAACGACGTGCGCGGCTCAGATAGCGAAAGCGAGGGAGGGCTGAGTTCAAAGCTTGCGCCGGTGGAAGGTTCGGCTTCGGCCGGGGCAGGCGCTGCGCCGCCGAGGCGCGTGATGGCGTCCTGCGCCTTCGTTTTCCAATCGGAACGGCGAAATTTTTCCGCGGCGGTGGAATACCAGCGAACCGCCTCGCCGCTCTGCTGCGTGGATTCGAGAAACTTGCCGAGCTCAAAGGCGACCATGGCGTCGCGAGTCTTCTCGAAAAGAGCGCTCAATTGCGCGAACGGGTCCTTGCTGGTGCGCGCGCGGCGAATGCGAGCGGTGATCTGTTTCCAATCGGCCATAGCCCCTATGTTAACGCGCTTATCGTGTTTCGAGCGGGATTGTTGCGCTTAGCTCCCGGGCTTCGTTGGGAGAGGATTGTAGCAACAGAGCCGACACAGGGCCAGTTGCGCTCGGATGACTTGCCACGTCGCGCGCTAACGCCGGGAGGTTCGCCGTGTTGCTGGAGGAGCCCGGCCCGGCAAAACCGGACGAACTTGTGCGCCATGCCGAGAAGGTCCTTCAGGATGCTCGTCCGGGCGCGCGCCAGACCGACGAGGACAGCGGTGTAGCCGGTATCGTGCTCGTGATGCGGGAAGCGTCCGGCCCTTCCGCAAGAGCGCGGCGCGACCATGGAGGTTTACGCGAGTCGCGAGCGAGCGGGGCTCAGAGGTGCGCGGCCAGGGAACGCACGCCAGCAATTTCCGCGGAGTTGGATCGCAGGAACGCCACATGCGACGGATTCCTCGACACCGGGCAGAGGGAGGATTTTGCGGACAAGGCCCAAGGCAATCGTGCCTTCGGGCATGGCAGTGCAGAGCCGAAAGCGAGCGCGCCAGGTGGTCAGGACCTCGATTGCTGGAGCGCTTCCGTTAAGGCGGGCATGATCTCGAAAATATCGCCCACGATGCCGTAGTCGGCGATTTCAAAGATCGGGGCGTTCTGGTCCTTGTTGATGGCGGCGATAGTGCGCGCGCCCTTCATCCCGACCACGTGCTGGATGGCGCCGCTGATGCCGAGCGCGAGATAGAGCTTGGGCGCGACGGTCTGGCCGGAACTGCCGATCTGCCGCTCCATCGGGAGCCAGCCTTCATCGCAGATGGGACGCGAGGCGGCGATTTCCGCGCCCAGGGCTTTGGCGAGCGCTTCGGCTTGCGGAATATTTTCCGGCGCTTTGATGCCGCGGCCGATGGCAACAATGAGCGGCGCTTGCGTGAGGTCCACGGCGGACTTGGCCTCCTTGAAGAGGCCGAGCGGCTTGGTGCGAATCTGCGCCGCTTGCAGCTCGACTGCGATTTTGCGGACGGGCGCCTTGCCGGAAGGATGTGGGGCGACGAGATCGGAGCGAAACGCACCGGACTGGAAGGAGGCAAACCAGGGCGCCGTGCCCTGGAAGGCGACATCGGCGGCGGTTTTGCCCTGAAACATCTGGCGGACGAAGACGAGCCTGCCCGATTCGTGGCGATAGGCGATGCAATCGCCGATCATGCCTTTGCCAAGCATGGCGGCGAGCTTTGGCGCGAAGTCGCGAACCTGGTAGGTATGGGGAAGGAGAACCAGGTCCGGCTTGGCGGATTCCATGACCTGCGTGAGCGCGGCGCAGTAGCCGTCAGGCGTGTAGTCGCCGAGGAGATCGTGCTCGACAAGGAGAACTTCAGCGACATTTGTGGCGGCGAGCTCATCGGCGAGGGCGGCGACGCCGTTGCCGATGACCAGGCCGGACACGACACCCGAAGTATCCTTGGCGATTTGCTGCGCGGCGGCCAGCGTTTCGAAGCTGGTGTTGTTCCACTTACCCTGGCGTTGTTCGGCAATGAGCAGGATTTTCATCTGGCACTCCGGGTATTGTCGGACGAAGAGGGGGCAGTCTCGTTGCTGCTGCCCGTACGGTAATACTGCAAACGATCTCTAATCCTCCAGCTCTGCGAATCGCCGCGCCGAAGGAGAAAGTAGTCGGCTGTGGAAGGCACGTGTTCCATGTAAGAAAACATCAAGACGAAGACAATGGCTTCGCGTCCATCGGTACTGACGCCCGGCTGAGAAAGGAAGAAGAGACAATCCTCTTGAGTCTCTTTCGATCCTTCATCAGGTGAATGCTGGCCGACCAGTTTATGTTTCCAATTCGTGTGAAATCCATCGGTCAGAGTCGCGCTGAGCTGATTCGTTGCCTGAAAATGCTCCCACGCCGATGAGGAAAAGGGGACGAATGATTGCCGCAGCATGGTGTGGACGTCCTCGATCCCGTCCGGCGGCATGAAGAATCCGCCGCAACCGTTCACCAAGACAGGATTGCCGGACTCCTCGCCGCACCTAAGGTTGAGAGTCTTCGAGTAAATCCCGCCGGAAGCCTCCTTCTTAGGCAACTTCACATTTCCGAGAACCGCATCGTAGATGGCGTAGTACTCCCGAGGGACAGAATCGGCCAAGAGGGGGCCGGCGGGCGGAGACTGCGCTTCGCAAGGCAACAGCAGGAAGGCCGCCAGAACCATCAGCAAGACAAGGGAAGAAGCGAAGAACTTCCATGCGGCGAGCCGGTGCACCTGGGGAGATGTATCTCGGCAATTCATGAGCGAAACTAGAGCACCCGGGCTTCGAATTTGAGTTTTTCGACCAGCTTGGCGGCAACTTCCTTGGGAGTGCCGGTGAGAAATTCGGTCTTTTTCGTTTTGGCGGGGACATAGATTTTTTCGATTTTCTGCGTGGGCTCGATGGAAATGCCCAGCGATTCACGCGTGAGCGTGGCGATTTCCTTTTTCTTGGCGGCCATGATGCCTTTGAGCGTGGCGTAGCGGACTTTGTTGATGCCGGATTGAATAGAGAGAACCGCTGGCAAAGGGCATTCGATGTGCTGGAACCAGCCGGCCTCGAGCTCGCGCTTGACCTTCAGGGTGGTACCCGAGACTTCGATGGCCATGATGATGGTGGCATGGGGGCGGTCGAGAAGCGCGGCGAGCAAGACGCCGGTTTGGCCGAAGCCGTGGTCGTCGCTCTGAAGGCCGGTGAGGACGAGATCGGCATTTTCCTTGCGAATGGCCGCAGCGAGCGTTTTGGCCGCGTTGAGCGGATCGAGCTGCGCGAAATTGTCGTCGGCGAGGTGAATGCCGCGGTCGGCGCCTTTGGCAAGCGCTTCCTTGATGGTTTGCTTGACGCGCTCGGGCCCCATCGAGAGCGCGATGACTTCGCCGCCATGTTTTTCCTTGAGACGCAGGGCTTCCTCGAGTGCGTAGCTATCCGGCTCGTTCATCTCGAATCCGATGTCGGATTCCTTGATCCAATTGCCGGAGATGGCCAGCGGCGCGTCTTTAGCGGGAACTTGCTTGATGCAGACGATGATATTCATGGCAATCCTGTCGAAGGCCGAAAATCGAAAATGAAGAATCGAAATTCGAAACTGGATACTCCGCCGGGCCAAGTGAAAGCTTGGCCGCCACAATCCGAGAGCGCCAGAGCGCTCTCCGGCTCGGCTGTTATTGGCCAGACCAGCGCCGGAAAATCAGCGCGGCGTTGGTGCCGCCAAAACCGAAGGAGTTCGAGAGCGCGTACTCGATGGACGCTTTGCGCGCGTGATTGGGAACGTAGTCGAGATCGCAGGCAGGATCCGGCGTTTCGTAGTTGATGGTGGGCGGAAGGATTTGATCGCGGAGAGCCAGCACGCTGATGCCGGCCTCGAGTCCGCCGGCGCCACCGAGAAGATGGCCGGTCATGGACTTTGTGGAACTAACGGGAAGCTGCCTGGCGCGTTCACCAAAAAGCCGTTTGATGGCTGTGGTCTCGAGCGCATCGCCGAGCGGCGTCGAGGTGCCGTGGGCATTGAGATATCCGATGTCGGAAGGGTCGAGCTTCGCGTCCTTGAGGGCGGCGCGCATCACGCGGAAGGCGCCATCGCCGTTTTCAGCGGGTTGCGTGATGTGATAGGCGTCGCCGGACATGCCGTAGCCGACAATTTCGGCGAAGATGGGCGCGTCGCGGCGCTGCGCGTGTTCGAGCGATTCGAGAACCAGGATGCCGGCGCCTTCGCCGACCACAAAGCCGTCGCGGTTGGCATCAAACGGACGGCTGGCGTGCGCGGGATCGTCATTGCGCGTGGAAAGCGCGCGCATGGCGGCGAATCCGCCGACGCCCATGGGCGTGATGGTGGCTTCGGTTCCGCCGCAGATCATCATATCGGCGGCTCCGCGCTCGATGATTTTGAAGGAATCGCCGATGGCGTGCGCGGAAGCGGAGCAAGCCGTGGCCGTGGCGGAGTTCGGCCCGCGCGCGCCATAGCGGATCGAGATGTTTCCGGAAGCAAGATTGACGATGGCCGACGGAATGAAAAAGGGCGAGATTTTCCCTGGACCGCCTTGCACAAGCTTCCAGTGCTCCCGCTCGATGATGTCGAACCCGCCGATGCCGGAGGAGACGTAACAGCCGACGCTATCGAGATCGGCTTCCTTCTCCGGCGACCATTCCGCCATCTTGACAGCGAAATCGGCGCCCGCAAGCGCGACCTGAATGAATCGGCCGAGCTTCTTCAATTCCTTCTTCTCGACCCAGTTGAGGGGATCGAAATTCTTGATCTCCCCGGCGAAGGTGCAGTCAAAACCAGTGGTGTCAAAAAGCGTGATTGGCGCGATGCCGCTTTGCCCCGCCACGAGGTTCTTCCAGCTTTCCTCCGTGCCGATGCCCAGCGCACAGACCAACCCAACGCCCGTGACGACTACGCGGCGAGTCAAAGCTTTCTGGCTCCTCTGGGAAGTGTAATACTGCCGGCGCGACCCCGACTACTTGGCCTTGGCGTGCTTCTCGATGTAATCGACGGCATCCTTTACCGTGGTCATTTTCTCGGCGTCCTCATCCGGCACCTCGATGCCGAAGGCTTCTTCAAACGCCATCACAAGCTCCACCTGGTCCAGCGAATCCGCTCCGAGGTCGTCCACAAAGGAAGCGGTCGGGGTGACCTCCGCTTCGTCCACGCCGAGCTGCTCCACGATAATCTGTTTTACGCGCTCTTCGGTGCTCGCCATTCGAGTTTCCTCCGCATGATGTACTGCCGCTTGATGTGCTCACGATCTGAGCGAATGAGTTGAGTGCCCGGCACAAACTGGCCGACGGCTGAATTTGCGCAGCCAAGTGAACCTGCCCATTCTAGGCAAGCCCACGGCGGAGGTCAACTTTAGCGGCTCATAAAAGCGGCCAGAGCGGATGGTTGCCTCGCCGGGGCTGGGGAGCGCCTCGGAGCGAAGACGAAGGCGCCCATGGCGATGAGGGCCGGGAAGCATTCGAGCACGTACCGGGGCTCGGGAGTTTCGAGCGTGGTCAGAAACGCCGTGCGGGCGGCCATGTAGAGCACGAGCAATGCCAGGGCTGCTCTCGAAGGCGGACTTTCGCGCCACAGCCGCACCGCGCCCCAAACCCCGAGCGCAACGTAGAAAAGATTCACCATGAAAAGCCCGATGGTCACGGACTGGTCCACCGCGTCGTCCTGCCACATTGTCTTCAGCGGAAAAACGTGCCCGGAAACCGGCAGCAGTTCGATCCGCGGCGTGAACCACATCGTCGCGCCCCGAAGAAGAGGCAGCCAGACGTACGTTCGCAGCGGGTGGCGGGATGTCCGTTCTCTGGCCAGCCGGCCAAATGCCGCGTCCTCTTCCGGAGAGAGTGTCAGATCTTCGTTATATTGCTCGAGCAGTCCGGCGACGCGCTGCTTTTCCTCAGGCGTATCGAAGGCGCGCTCCGGGATGTCCTTCAACTGGATGGCCTCGCCGTTGAGCTTCCAGGGCACCAAATAGCAGTCCTTCACGCGAAACAGCCAGGTTTTCTCCCAAGCCATGAATCCGTAGGGAACCAGTTCGCCCGGCAAGTTTGAGTTTTTTGGCGCCAGAAGCTGTACTTCGTGCAGGGTGACGTAATTTCGTATCGCCCAGGGCGCCAGCGGAAGCAGAAAGGCGCATGCCATCAAAATCACCGTTCGCACAGAAGCTATCCAGCCCGCTTCGCGCACAACGACACACAAGAGCACCGCGATCCCGGCGGCCAGCAATATTGGACTTTCCGGCCGAAACAGGGTCGCCAGCCCGACAAGAACACCCGGCAGGCTCACGAGAAGCCAAGCCGGCATTTCGGGCAGGCCGCGCAGATTCACGGGTGCCTTTATTCCCCGGCTCGCCGCGTGACTCCGGAGCAGGAGCACAAAGAGCAGCAGGGCCGTGGCCGTGAGGAGCACGGCAAACACTTCCGTCAAGGGCACGGATGCGTAGTTTGCGGTGAAGGGGCAGAGTGCCGCCAGCCACAGCGCCGAGACGAACACCGCACGCGGCTTCTTGCCGCGATTCTCAGCCGGGAGGAGAAGCGCAGCAAGCCCGGCAATCGCCACACACCCCAGCAAATCCACCAGAGCTTGCCCCAAGAGCACCCAGCTTTGGGCCGCATCTCCGGTCTTGCCGGTCAGCCAATATACGAACGCGAGATACGCCGGATAGCCCGGCATACGTAAATCCACCGGCTGTACCGCTCCGGCGACGTCCATGGCGTAGACGCCGTGCTTCAGCCAGTTCGTGGCCATCTGGTCGTAGAGCACGGTGTCGCCCGAGCTGGCCGGAAAACGCAGCACAAACAGCAGCCGCAGGCACAGGCCAAAGACTAACGCGGTAATCGGACTTGAGAAAATTCGCCGCATCAAAGAAGCGCATCTTACAATAGACAAGAACCGGGCAATAGACGAGGCTGGACTCCAATCTTCCACGCCATTCGGATTCCCAGGTCGCTCACGAATGAAAGAACGCGGTCCCATTTTTTATGATGCGCAGCGCCTCCGCTGGCGCCGCACGCGGCGTGCGATGGAACTCGCCGGCATCGGCTTGATTCTCCTGCTGGCGTATTTCTTCGTGACCATCGCCGTGAGCGTCGAGCTTCCCGCCGGCCTTCTGCCCGACGTGCGCCCCGGTTATCGCGCCGTGGCCGCCAAGAAGAAACCCGCCGCTCGCGCCGGGCGTCACCGCCGCGTCGCCAACCTGGGCAATGTCCCCGCCAGTTATGATCCTCTGCGCGCCGCTTTTTTTGTCAGTTGGGACCCCAATTCGCTGGCTTCCCTGAAGCGCCACTACAAAGATATCGACCTGCTCATTCCGGAGCAGCTTCATGCGGTTACGCCAGACGGCGCCATTACGGTGGTGAACTATACAGATCTTGGCCAGCCGAAAATCAAGGCCAGCCCGGAACAAGCCGCGGCGCTCCTGAAAGACGACAAGCTGCACCAGTGGATGCGCTCCTTGAATCTCGAGCTCCCCATGATGGGCCTGCTCAACAACTATGACGGCACAACCTGGCACATCAAGGAAATGGCCGAGATGCTGGCGAATCCCGCCGCGCGGCAGAGCCTGGTGCGCGATCTGGTTTCGTTTGCCATCGTGTCTCGCGAGGCAGGCTTGGTCGTGGATTTCGAAGAGGTCCCGGAAAAGAGCCAGGACGATTTCGAGGCCTTTATCGGCGATCTCGCTCCAGGGCTTCACGCCGTGGGCTTGAAGCTGATGGTCGAGCTGCCCGCGCGCGAAGATATTTACGATTACGAATTTTTCGGCCAGCAGGCGGATGCCATCCTGCTCAACGACTACGATGAGCATTGGCTGACTTCGGGCCCCGGTCCGATCGCCTCTCAGGATTGGTTCGTAGAAAATCTGCGCCAGGTTTTTGAGGTTGTGCCGCCGCGCAAAGTCGTTGTAACCATCGGCAACTACGCCTACGACTGGCCGGAAAACCCCAAAAAGTCGCACGAAAGCTCCGAGACCTTGACCATTCAGGAGGCGCTGCTGCGCGCCTCCGAATCGGAAGCCCAGGTTGAGTTCGACCTGAACTCGCTGAATCCGCACTATTCCTACTACGACGAGCACGATCACGTGCATCAGGTGTGGATGCTCGACGCCGTTACGGCCTACAACGAATTGCGCGCGAGCGAACGCCTGGGCGTTCAGGGCACAGCCGTTTGGCGGCTCGGTTCCGCCGACACCTCCCTTTGGCCGGTTTGGGATTCCACGCGCCCGGACGACGCCACGCGCCAGAAAATCGCGGACGTACCTCCCGGCCCCGACCTGATCCTTGACGGTGATGGCGACGTCTGGCGGTTCATTGACACGCCGAAGCACGGTCACCGCACGCTGACCTACGACCGCGGCAGCGATCTTTTCACCTCGGAAAAGTACGACTCTTACCCGCTCTCCTACCACATCGATCAGATCGGCGCGGCCAAGAAGAAGCTCGCCATCACCTTCGATGATGGCCCCGATCCGCGCTGGACACCGAAAATTCTCGACGTTTTGAAGGAAAAGCACGTTCCGGCGGCGTTCTTCGTCATCGGCATCGACGCCAGCCAAGCGCCGCAACTCCTCCGCCGCGAATATGCGGAAGGCCACGACATCGGCAATCACACCTACACCCATCCGAACTGGGAAGAGGTCTCGGACACCCAAATCAAATGGGAGCTGAACCTGACGCAACGCCTCATCGAAAGCACCCTCGGCGTGAAGTCCATTCTCTTTCGGCCGCCGTACGGCATTGACCACCAGCCAGAGTATGCCGAGGAGGTCCGTCACCTTCCCACCGCCCAGGAGATGGGCTATCTCATCATCGGGCAGAAGATTGACCCGCACGATTGGCGGCAGCCCTATGGCAAGCAGGTTCCGGCCAATGAAATCATCAGCAGCGTCCTGAGCCAGGCCGATGAAGGAAACATCATCCTATTCCACGACGGCGGCGGCGACCGCTCCCAGACCGTCATCGCGCTCCCCAAGATCATCGACAAGCTGCGAGCCGAAGGCTATGAGTTTGTCTCCGTGACCGACCTCATCGGCAAGACGCGGGCCCAAGTGATGATTCCGCTTTCACGGGAGGAATGGCTCGAAGCGCGCGCGGACGGACTGATCTTCGGCATTTACCACTGGTTCTGGGTCTTCATCACGACGGTGTTCATCGCCGGCATCATCCTGGTCAGCAGCCGCGCCGTGATCATCGGAATCCTCGCGCTCATTGAAAAACTCCGGCCGGATCGCGCCGTTATGCCCAGCCCCGAGCCGGGCGTGACGGTGCTGATCCCCGCGCACAACGAGGAATCCGTCATTGTGCAAACCGTGAGCTCGGTTTTGCTCTCCAATGCCAGGGACCTGCACGTCATCGTTGTGAACGACGGTTCCACGGACAAGACCGGAGACTTGCTGGACACTCATTTCGGAAACGACCCGCGCGTCCGCATCGTGCATCAGGTGAATCGCGGCAAGGCCGCCGCGCTGCGCCTGGCGATGTCCATGGCCACGACCGATATCGTGGTGACCATCGACGCCGATACGGAAATCGAGCCGGACGCCATTTCCAAGCTGCTGCGCCACTTCGCTCACCCGGAAATCGCCGCAGTGGCCGGCAACGTGAAAGTAGGCAACCGTTCCCGCTGGCTCACGCGCTGGCAGGCCCTCGAATACATCACCAGCCAGAACATGGAGAAGCGCGCCTTCGATCTTCTGAATTGCATTACCGTTGTCCCCGGCGCGCTCGGGGCCTGGCGCAAGGCCGCCATTGAAGCGGCGGGCGGAATTACCGCCGATACGGTTGCCGAGGACGCGGACTTGACCATTGCAATTCGCCGCCTCGGGTGGCGCATTTGCTACGACGAAGAAGCCATCGCCTGGACGGAGGCTCCGGAGACCCCGGGCCAACTGATCCGGCAGCGTTTTCGCTGGACCTTTGGCACCTTGCAGGCCGTCTGGAAGCACGGCGATACCTTGCTGCGCCCAAAATACGGCACGCTTGGCTGGGTCGCGCTGCCCAATATCCTGTTATTTCAGCTTATCCTTCCGCTCGTTTCGCCCATCATCGATTTGCTGTTTCTCGGCTCGATTGCACTCTGGGCCCTGAACCGCTGGCACGTCTCCTGGCTGCCGATTCAGAACTCGAATACGGACGACTTGATGCGCAGCGTCCTGTTCTTTTTGGGATTTCTGCTGATCGACGCCATTACCTGCGCTCTTGCCTTTGCGCTCGAAAAAAAGGAAGAGTGGAGTTTGTTGATTCCCGTTATCTTGCAGCGCTTCTACTACCGCCAACTGATGTATGTCGTGTTATTCCGGTCGGTGAAGGAAGCCGTGTCCGGGAGGCCCGTGGGCTGGCGCGGCGTCGAGCCGGAGCCGCCGTCTTCGCCGGAGCCGCGAAAATCGCCGGAGCCGGTGCACGCCTCCTGACCGCCTTGACGCGCGCGGCCATCAGGAATTGGTCATGGCGCGTGCTGGCGGAGCGGAAAAGATTGGCTTACAGGATTTTCTTGCCGAGAGCAGAGAGCACCAGTTCCACGCCCAGCAACGCCGTGCGATTGTGCTCGTCAATGATCGGATTGATTTCCACCACTTCGAGCGACAGCATCGCTTCCGTGTCGGCGATCATCTCCATCGCCAGGTGCGCTTCGCGGTAAGTCACGCCGCCGCGCACAGGCGTTCCAACGCCCGGCGCGTCCACCGGATCCACGAAATCCATATCCAGGCTGACGGAAACGCCGGCCGTATCGTCCGTCGCGTACTTCAGCGCCTCCGCCATCACGTCGCGCATCCCGCGCTCGTCAATATCGCGCATGGTGAAGACGTGAATGCCGGACTTCTTCACAATCTTGCGTTCCTGGGCGTCGAGGTCCCGCGCGCCGACGATCACAATATTTCCCGGCTCCGCCTTCGGATGGAAACCCATCAGGTCCACTAATTCCGGCGGTCCATATCCCATGATGGCCGCGAGCGGCATTCCGTGGACGTTGCCGGAGGGCGAGGATTCCGGCGTGTTCATATCGCCGTGGGCATCCAGCCAAATGTAACCGATGTCTTTTTTCTCTTTGCGATAGTGCGATGCGATCCCGGCTGCCACGCCGGCCGCGATGGAATGATCGCCACCCAGCACGAGCGGCAAAAATCCGTCCTCCAGAGCCTTATCCACCGTGACCGCCAGGTCCTTGCAGGTCTCCGCTATTTCCTGAAGATATTTGGCGCGCTTTTCGCCGACTTGCATTTCCTCGGGCTGCTTCACTTCGAGGTTGCCAATGTCCTCCACCGTGTGGCCGAGCTGCTTGATGCGGGCCTGTAGCCCCGCGCCGCGCAGAGCCGAAGGCCCCATATCCACGCCGCGGCGGCTTTGGCCGAGGTCCATGGGAACGCCGATAATCCTGATTTTTTGAGGCATGTCGAGTCCGGGGTGCGGTGCCTAGAAATCGGTGACCTCTGACCGGCAAGACCGCAAGCATGCGGTTTCGGCCGTCACAGTCGCCAGTCACTCGCGAATGCAAGAATGCAGGGAATGCGGCAAACTCTGCAACTACCCCGGATCAAGGATACACGCGGTAGATCATGCGCGGGAAGGGGATCACTTCGCGGATGTGCTCGGTTCCGCAGATCCAAGCGACCGTGCGTTCGAGGCCCAGTCCAAAGCCCGCGTGCGGCACGCTCCCGTAGCGCCGCAGGTCGAGATACCACCGGAAGGCCTCCTCGGGCAGGTTATGCTCGTGCAGCCTGCGGACCAGCAGGTCGTAATCGTGGATACGCTGGCTCCCGCCAATGATTTCGCCGTAGCCCTCCGGTGCGATCATATCGAAAGCGAGCGCGAGTTCCGGGCGCTCCGGGTCCGGCTGCATGTAAAAGGCCTTGATTGCGGCCGGGTAACGGTGAATCATCACCGGCCGGTCGAAGTTCCTCGAAATGATGGTCTCTTCGTCGCCGCCGAAGTCATCGCCGAATTTGGCGGGGTTCCCCGCCTTTTGCAGCACGCCAACCGCCTCTTCATAGGAAATCCGCGGAAACGGCGGCTTGATGTTTTCGAGTTTGGTCACGTCGCGTTTCAGCGTCTCGAGTTCGCGCGATTTGTTTTTCACCACGGATTGCACGATGGCGCTGACCAAACCTTCGCCAAGATTCATCATGTCCGGCAATTCGGCGTAGGCCGCTTCCGGCTCGAGCATCCAAAACTCGGTCAGGTGACGGCGCGTTTTGGATTTTTCCGCGCGGAAGGTCGGCCCGAAGGTGTACACCTTCCCAAGCGCCATGGCCGTGGCTTCGATGTACAGCTGCCCGGACTGCGTGAGATAGGCTTTCTCATCGTCAATGTAGTTGACTTGGAAGAGTGTGCTCGTGCCTTCGCACGCGGAAGGCGTGAACATCGGCGCGTCCGTCAGCGTGTAGCCCTGGCTGTCCATGAATTCGCGGGCGGCGCGAATGGCCTCCGCACGAATGCGCAGGATTGCCGCTTGTCGCGGCGTTCGAATCCACAAATGGCGATGGTCCAAGAGGAAATCCACGCCATGTTCCTTGAGCTGAATCGGGAAGGGCGTCGCCTCGGAAACCTTCTGCAGCACTTCCACCTTGCCGACGCCGATTTCGTAGCCACCGGGCGCGCGCTTTTCCGCGCGAATTTTGCCCGTCACAATGACGCTCGATTCCTGCGTAAGACCTTTGAGGGCCTCGAACGCTTCGGGGCTTTCCTTGAGTGCGCAGACACCCTGGATGATGCCGGTGCCGTCCCGGAAAATGGGGAAAAGGAGTTTGCCCGATTCGCGCAGGTTATAGAGCCACCCGCGGATGGTGACCTCCTGCGCGTCGTAGCGGCCAGCTTCCTCAATGCTGATAATAGGCATAGACGTTGTTCGTTTTCGCGTAATCCAAACGGATCAGTTTAGCAGAGTCCGGTAGGTAGTCCGGCCACTCGGGCGCTCACCCCCTCGCGAACGTTCAAGCGTGTCCGAGCCCCCCGGGGAGGCGCCTGTCCACGGTCACCATGCTGAAACGAATCGGTCCAGAGAACTCCTGGCGGCGGCCAGCTGCTCCGCCACGGATGGCGCGTCCTGCCCTGTCTTTTCCTTCAATTCGAGAGTGATCGGAAGGCTGCCGCTCTCCGGCACGGTTTTGAGCAACGGAATGGCGGAATCCCAATCAATGCCGCCTTCGTAGGGACGCAGGTGTTCGTCTTTCTCTCCGTAATTGTCATGGAGGTGCATGGCGGCAATCAGATCGCGCATCGGTTCCATCGCGCGGGAAATGCGCTCTTCCTTGGCAATGGCTCCCGTGTCATCGGGAAGGAAGGCGTGACCGATATCGAAATTGAAGCGCAAGCCGTTAAGGCGCGTTTCGTCGACAAACCTGCGCAAGTACGAAGGCTGGCCCATTTCGCTGGTCGTGTTTTCGACAGTGATGGTTACGCCGGCATGACGGGCGTGCAGAATCAGATGCTCCAGCGAGCTGAACGCCGCGTCGCGCTTTTTGGGATCAGCGCTTTCCCGCGACCCGCCCATGTGCAGCACCATGCGGGCGAAGGGCAGGTCCTCCGCCACGTCAACGGCGCGCTTCAGTTCGTCCATCGCGTCGATGCGCCGCACTCGCTCAACTTCACAAATGGAAAGCGGAGCGCCGCCTTCACGCGTCGCACTGAGATCGCGGCTCGTCGGCGCGTGAATGGAAGCAAGCGCCAGGCGGTGTGCTGAAAGCGCGCTGGCAAGGGCTCGGATTTCGGCTTTCGACGTGTAATCGAAATGCCCGCGCGAGAAAAATATCTCCACCGCATCGAAGCCGTGCTCGGCAATCTGTCCGAGCAGTTCGGGCGTCAGTTTGCGAGAAACAAACAGATACGTCGAAAGGATTCTTTGCATGAGCCTTCATCAAGGTGAATTTGACGGTCCCTATTAGACCATGAGGCTGGCCGCGACAGAGACTCGGAACGCGCCGGCAATTCCCCAAAGTAACCAGGATGGATCGCGGACTTCGGTCTGTTCCGGACAAACTAGTAGCCGATGGCGGAGCCGTGGTCGCGCGGATCGGCCGCGCCAAGGCGTTCGCCGTTTTCCGGGTCAATGCCAATCGCATTCACCAGACCGATGTGGCCGCGGCGGCGCGTGGCGTGGCCCATGGCGTTCAGCGCAGCTTCCAGGCTCGGAGGAAATTCGTTTTCGAGGATCACGCGGTCGGGCAGCCATTGATGATGAAAGCGCGGAGCATTAATAGCGGCTTCGGCGTTCATGCCTAGCCGCATCCAGTTGAGTACACTGAGTAATGTCGCGGAAATAATGGTTGGACCGCCGGGCGAGCCGGTGACGAAGCTGAGTTTCCCGTCGCGCACGAGAATCGTCGGCGTCATTGAACTGAGCGGCCGGTGACGCGGCGCGATGGCGTTGGCTTCGGACTGGATCAGACCGAAGAGCGCGTTGGGAACGCCGGGCTGCGTGGTGAAATCGTCCATTTCGTCGTTCAGCAAAAAGCCGGCCGTTGTGGTGAAGTGCGAGCCGTAACTGTTGTTAAGCGTGTAGGTGCTGGCGACGGCGTTCCCAGCGGCATCCACAACGGAAAAATGTGTCGTGTGCTGGCCCTCCGAAAGCCCGGAAACGCCTCGCGGCGGCGCAGCCGCGCCGGCTTCGACGGCGCACGGATGCGGCACTCCCGCCTTCACGACCTGGCTGGACGAGGCGCGCACGGGATCAATCGTAGCCGCAAGTTCCTTCGCATAACATGGATCCGTAAGGCCGGCGACCGGAACCTTAGCGAAATCAGGGTCGGCCAGATAGGCGGCACGGTCCGCGAAAATGCGGCGCATTACTTCCACGACCATGTGCACGCTCTCCGCATCATTCCAGCCCTTGAGGGGAATGCTTTGGAGCATGTTGAGCGCTTCGATTACTGCCACACCGCCGGAGCTGGGCGGGGGCGAGGTAAGCACTTCCCATGCGTGGCCATCGCTTTGATATTTCGCGCGCAAGACTTCGCGAACTTTTGGCTGGTAGCTGGCGAGGTCGTCCAAGGTAATCAGGCCGCCGAGGCGCGACATGTCGCTGGCGATGCGATGTGCTGTTTCGCCGCGATAGAAATCCGCCGAGCCAAATCTCGCGATGCGCTTCAGAGTTGCCGCGAGCTCCGGCTGGCGGAGAGTGTCGCCGGGACGAAGGAGCCGGCCGTCGTTCAGGAAAATTCGCCGGCTCTCGGAAAAGCGTTGCAGTTCGGGGCGCTCCGCGGAAAGCTGGCGGGCCAGTTTCTCGCTCACCGGAAAACCATCCTCAGCCAGACGGATGGCAGGCTGGAGGACATCGGCAAGCTTCATGGTGCCGTAGGTCTTCAGCGCCAGTTCGAGGCCGGCCACTGTTCCCGGCACAGCCACGGCGCGCAAGCCAATCACTGAGGCTTCGCTATCCAGTTTGCCGTCCGGCCGGATGTACATGTCGCGAGTCGCCTTGCCTGGTGCGACTTCGCGGTAATCGAAAAAGCTGGAGCGTCCGTCGGCAAGCCGCACCAACATGAAGCCGCCGCCACCGATGTTCCCGGCAGCCGGCTCGACCACCGCGAGAGCGAATGCCGTTGCAACAGCGGCATCGATGGCGTTGCCGCCGCGCTTCAGGATCTCGACCCCGGCTTGCGAGCCGAGCGTCTCGTCTGTGGCGACCATGCCGTGAGCCGCGCGAACCGGCTCGGTGGGCCAGCCATTGGGATTCGCGGTGTCGCCCCGGTATTCAGAAGCCGCCTGGGCGCGAGCGCCAGAAGAAAACGCGATGGAAATCGCGCAGGTCAGGAGGGCAGGCAAAAGAGCGCAGGATCGCGTCATGGCGAGACATTACTGAGATTCGCGCCGTGGCGTCAAGGCGTCGAGCGGCAACGGAACTCCCCGAGAGAGGGCTACGCCTAGAAGCCCAGACGTGAACGCCACTAGGCTTCCAACAAGAATTCAACAGTCGCGGGCGCGGGCAGCAGGCCCGCTTCGGTGCCGCGGCGAATCAGTTCGCTGACAGCTCTTTTGCCGCGTTCGCCGTAGCCGAGCGTCCATTTATTCACGTACATGCCGACGAACTTATCGGCCAGCTCAGTTTCCATATCGCGGGCAAACTGCATAGCGTACTTCAGAGCGTCATCGCGGTGCTCGAGGCCGTATTCCACGCTCTCGCGGATGGTCCGCGCGATTTCGCGCCCGACCTCGGCGCCCAAAGCCCGGCGAACGGCGTTTCCACCCAGCGGCAGCGGCAGGGCCGTCTGCTCGTGCCACCAGATGCCGAGGTCAATCACCTTGTACAAGCCGAGCTGCGGGAAGAGCAGCTGGCCTTCATGGATCAAGAGGCCGGCTTCAACCACTTCGTTTTTCACCGCGTCCAGAATCTTGTCAAAGGGCATGATGACAGCTTCGAAGTTCGGCTCGAAGAGCCTTAAGGTCAGATAGGCAGTCGTCTTGAGGCCGGGGACGGCGATTCTGCGTCCTGCAAGGTCCTCCTTTTTCATGGGTTTAGGGGAGACGACAATGGGTCCATAGCCTTCGCCGAAGCTGGCCCCGCAATCGAGCAAGACGTATTTGTCGCGCAACTCCGGATAGGCGGCGAAGCTGATGGCGGTAACGTCGTAGGTTTCCTTCTGGGCGGCTTCGTTGAGCGTTTGGATGTCGGAAAGAACATGCGAGTAGCGATAGCCGGGGGTCGCCAGCTTATGAGTGGCGAGGGCATAGAACATGAAAGCATCGTCTGAGTCGGGCGAATGCGCCAGCTTGATTTCGACGACGTCTTTCTCGGTTTTCGGGGCTGCCTGGGTTCCGGACATGTGCCTGCCTGCAAGCCAGCCTGGATTCGAGGACACGCGCGCACCGATGCACGATCGGGACTTGTAAAAGAGAACGCGCAAGGACGTGCGTGAGCGCCGGGCCGGAATTTTGCAGGCAAAGACTAGCATAAGAGCAGGTCGAAAGTCGAAGGCGAGTTGGCCGGTGAGCGTGATCCCGGCGAAGGGGAAAATAAAGAATCAAGCGCTGCCCGCTCGCTGAGATTCCAAATTTTGAATCCTATCCCGCATCCTCCGTAACTTTGGAGACTCAAATTCATATCAGTTTCTAAGCCTAGCGGATTCAATAATTCTCATTTCGGCAGTGCGCTTGCAGTCTTCCAACTCCGACGGACACGCTTGGCGGTTGCCTGATTTTTTCACCACTCCGTGCCCGTTGCTCTGGGTGTTTTGAGGAAAATTTGATGTGTTGATGATGAACTTGCAGTGGCTTCACGCCACGCAATAGTGATTCGCCAACCAAGAGAGGCACGTTCTATGAGCAGATTTCTCCAGCGGGCAGCCTTCGTCACATTTTGCCTGACACTGTTTGGGGCACTCTCCACATGTGCCCAGGACAACGCGCGTCTAGCGGGAACAGTAAGGGACCCTTCCGGCGCCACGGTGGCGGGGGCGAGCGTGACGCTCACCAATGAGGCGACAAACGTCAGCTTGAACACCAAGACGGACAACGACGGCAACTATCTTTATCCGCTCGTTGCAGCCGCCAGTTACCGCCTGACGGTGGAAAAAAACGGCTTCAAGAAGTCGGTTCAAAACGGGATCAAGCTGGAAGTCAACCAGAACGGACGGATTGACGTGGTTCTGGAAGTCGGTCAAACAAGCGAAACCATCGAGGTAAGCGCTGCAGTGCCCCAAGTGGATACGACCGGGGCGGTTTTGGGCAAGGTCGAGGACACTCGGCGAATTGAGGACCTGCCCCTGGTCGACCGCGATACGCTTCAGCTTGGTTTGCTACAGGCAGGGGTGTTTGCGCCCGATCCGGATGATGGCTCCGGTAACCCGTTCAGCGTGAGCGGGCAGCGATCGGAATCCCTGACATTCCTGCTCGACGGCGCCGACAATACGGATTTTCTGGGCAACAACATCGCGGTTAGCCCGAATCCCGACGCCGTGCAGGAATTCAAGATTCTGACCAACAACTACGACGCCGAATTCGGGCGAACCTCGGGCGGCATTGTGAACCAGGTGATCAAGTCCGGCACGAATCAGATTCATGGAACCGGGTTTGAATTCCTGCGCAATGACGTACTCAACGCTCGCGACTTCTTCCTTCCGCCCGATCAGCCCAAAGCCTCTTTCAAAAGAAATGTTTTCGGTGGAACTCTTGGCGGCCCTATCAAAAAGGACAAAACGTTTGTCTTCGGCTCCTACCAGGGAGCACGCCGGCGCGAAGGTCAGGTGCTTCCTCAGCTCACCGTGCTGAGCCAGGCCGAACGCGGCGGTAACTTCGGCGAACTCTGCGGCGCGCCTTCCGATTTTGACGGAGCCGGAAATTGCACCAACCCCCAAGGCACGCAGTTGGTTAATCCGGCTAACGGCAATCCGTACCCATTCAACGTCGTGCCGGTCAATCCTGTGTCCGCGAATTACATTGCGAAGTTCCTGCCCTTGCCGAACACCGCCGATAACGGTTTTATCTCGTCAGCAACAGCCGCCATTAACGTGGACCAGGGTATTCTGCGCGTCGACCAGAATGTGTCCTCGCGTGATGTTATTTCGGGCACCTACGTCATCAACGATGTGCGCGACGCATTCCCCTTCGCCATCAACAAAGGCGCATCAACCGGAGGCAACGTTCCTGTCGGCTCGGGCTTTACCGACACGGACCGCAATCAAGTGCTCACCATCGGATGGACCCACAATTTCGCAAGGGGATGGATCAATGAATTCAGGGCCTCCGCCAACCGCACCGCAAATCTGCAGGCGGATCCGACGGACAAGACCACACCGGCGGAGCTGGGCTTCACGAACGTGAATCCGGACGATGCCGGCGGAGCGTCCATACCCATCATCTTCACTCCTGGATTCAATTTGGGCCCCTCACCCCAGGGACCAACCAAACTCCACGACATGACCTACCAGTATCAAGATCACGTCACGATGATTCACGGCCGGCACGAGATCAAATTCGGCGCGGATATTCGCAGGGTACAAAACAACTTTCTTTTCGACTTCTTTAACAACGGCAGCTTTACTTTCGGTTTTGGAGTAAATGCCCCGCTGGCAAACGGGACCTTCACCGGCGATGCTTCCGCCGACTTCGTGGCGGGCTTTCCCACCAACTTTTTTCAGTTCGCCAGCGCTCTCTACGACATTCGCACCACCTCTCAGCACTATTATGGTCAGGACACCATCAAAATCCTTCCTCGCTTAACCATGACCCTGGGCGTTCGCTACGAATACAACAGTCCGCTCTACGATTTGCACAACAACATCATCGGCTTCTTTGGACCGGGTGCGCAATCAACTGTTTTTCCGGATGCCCCGCCAGGCGTTCTTTATCCGGGCGACCCCGGAACGCCTAACCGGGCATTGGTCAACGCAGATCGCAACAATTTCGCTCCGCGGCTCGGCTTTGCCTGGGACATCTTTGGCAATGCCAAGCTGGTGATGCGCGGCGGCGGCGGCATCTTCTATGACATCGAGGACGGCGCTCTCAATCTTCAGTTTGGCGGACAACCGCCCTTCGGCGATGTGTCCAACCTGAACTTCAGCTCGTCCGATGTGACATCGGCGCCGAACTTCATGGCCGATCCATTCACTCCGATCGGTTTGACCAACCCCTACCCGTTTGCGGCTCAGGGGCGCATCGGGGAGTTCTTCGTGCCGAAGATCTCCTTCGCCTTCGTCACCGACCCCCATTTCCGCACACCTTACTCTGAAAACTTCAACTACGGCTTCCAGTATCAGCTCACCAAAGATACGGCGATTGAGGCCGTCTACGTCGGGAGCCTGGGGCGAAAGCTCATCAGCACGATCGACGTCAATCCACCACTACCCGCAATCGAGAACGCGCAGTTGGCCAACGCCGGCTTCATCAATGAAGACTGCGCCCGCGCTTTGGCGGGATGTCCGGACCCCACTGACCCGAACGGAAGTCTGCAGGATATCGGGCAGCTCCTAACCAACAAGAGCAATGGCATTTCCGCCAGCCATGAATTCCAGCTAACGGTCGACCGTCGCTTCAGCCGTGGCTTATCCTTTCGCGCCGCTTATACTCTGGCCAAAACGACCGATCTGACCTCCGGCTTCCGCGGACGCTCTTCGACCTATACAGATCCGTTCGACCCTGGGCTGGACCATGCTCTGGCTGATTTTGATGCCACCCATCGGTTCGTCTTTAGCGGCAGTTGGGAGCTGCCTATCAGCCGGCCCTTCCAGGGCAACGCAGTCATGCGCAAGGTAACCGAAGGCTGGCAAGTGAACACCATCGTCACCTTCCAAAGCGGCCAGCCCTTTACCATCTTCTCCAACAACGATAACAGCGCGCAGGGCAACTTCCTCGACCGTCCCGATTTGATTGGCAAGATCAGGACGTTCGATCCGCGAAACAATTCTTCCTTCGCCGCCAGCGCCGCAAATTGCGCCGGCGAGTCTCCGAATGCCCAGGGGAATATCTCCGGCAACTTCTACTTCGATCCGACCGCGTTTGACTGTATTTCGCCCTCAAATAACCCCATCGGTTCTCTCGCCTCTTTCGGAAACTTGGGGCGCAATACGCTGCGCGGGCCTGGCATTAACAATTGGGACCTTTCGTTCCTCAAGAAGACCAAGCTGACGGAATCCAAGTCGCTCGAGTTCCGCGCCGAAATGTTCAACGCTTTTAACCATGCGCAGTTCCTTAATCCCGATGCGAACGGCTTCAGCGGCACTTTCGGCCAGATCAGTCAAACTCGCGGTCCGCGGCTCGTCCAGTTCGGACTCAAACTCTACTTCTAGGTGTGCTCAGACGATTTGCCGCACCATTGTCGAACCTAGTGCCGCCGATTCGTGACGGCCGGCGGCCTTCGGGAGTGATGCGCGAAGCCCTCTGAAGAAGCGGGGGTGGGGCACCCTCTGAGTGCGCCTCGTAAGCACGTTGGAAGTGAACAATTCCGCACGCCGGCTGTGTTTCCCAACGTGAGGCGGCGCGCGGGTCCGTGAAAAAGCGGATTCCCCACGCAAGCGCGGCGTGGGGAATGACGCGAGGTAGAGTTTTTCGAAGGGAACCGCGTAGCCACTACTCAGCGCGCAAACTTGGCAGCTTCGGAAAGTGCGAACATTGAATCAGCGATCGCGGCAGGAGCGAGCTACCTGGAATGCATGCCCTGTCGCTGACCCGCACCCGTAAAACGCCGATGTTGCCGTTCCCGCGGCACCGCCGTTTCCCGGTCTGGCATCGGCCGGCGTCTTGAGCTACAGCAGCTTGATGGATTTGACCTTGAGGGTGTCGCCCTCGACGTCACCGCTCACATCGGCGCGGAGATGGTCTTTTTTCGTGGAGGCTTTGAGCTCCTGGGAGAGGGCGGCATTGCCGGCGGCATCGAGCTTGAGGATTTTCTTTTCCGGAGTGATAACAACGAATCCAGAGGAGGAACAAGCCATAGCGCACGCACGGGTATGCTCATCGGGATTGGAGGCGACCTTGGCGGCGCATTTGGAATCGACCACGGGGACATCGTGGAAGGATTCGGTGGCGGCCAAGGCCGGCACGGCTGAAAGGGCGAGCAGAACAACGACTAAGGAAGACTTACGCATAGTTCCTCCGTATTGAAGTGAAATGAACTACCGATTCCCTGCTGTGGGCCGGGAAGACGTTTCTTGCCGGGCGGCGGGCAGAAGCTCCTCGCGCACGGCAGTAAGCTGGGCGAGGGCAAAAGCCCCAATGGCCAGCTCAAAATCGCGAACGGCGAGATCGTGGAACATGCCGGTGGTCAAGAGATTGACGCAGATGGCCAGCAGCCATGCCATAACGACATAGGCGCCAACCTTGGTCCAGCGACTGAGGACTATAATTCCAGCAATGATTTCGACGATTCCCACGATGTGGAGAAAGGCGGACGCTTCCAGCGGCACCACGCGAGTCGCCAGTGGGCTGAGATACATGGACCAATCCGCGAGAATATTGAAGTACTTGTCGAGGCCGGCAAGGATGGGCGCTACTCCCAAGCCGACGCGCAGCGCCCACCAGGCGCGGTTCAAGCGGCTGTCGAAAATCATGGACACGCTCCTAAGAACGACGGAAGCCGCGCTCGTGCCACAGACGGTTTCCGCGGTCCTCTAAACGAAGAGCGCGAGGCGGCAAAATGGTTACAGTGAAAGGAGGCGTTGGAGCGTAACTTTTACGAGCTTCAAAGCTCTATAAGGTCAGGGAGCCATGGGAACCGCGAATACGGTCGTAAACACGGTCATCAAAGCGGGCCTCGAGCGCTGGACAGACGAAGAGGTGATTGAGCGGGTTCGCGCAGGCGAAACCGCGCTATATGAGATCATTTTGCGGCGCTATAACCAGCGGCTCTACCGGGTGGCCCGGTCCATCGTCAAGGAAGACGACGAAGCGGAAGACGTGATGCAGGAAGCCTATGTGAAGGCATATCAAAACCTGCACCAGTTTGAGGGCAGGTCGCCGTTTTCGGCGTGGCTGACGCGGATTACGGTTCACGAGGCGCTGGCGCGGATTCGCCGGCGGGGCAAGTTTGATCAGCTTGACGGCGGAGAGGATGGAGAGTTCGCTGTGGAACCAGCAGCCAAATCACTGGATCCGGAAGCAGCCACGTCGCAGGAGGAGATGGCGCGGATTCTCGAGCAGGCGTTGCTGCATTTGCCGCCGCAATACAGGACCGTGCTGCTGATGCGGGACGTGGAAGAGATGAGCACGAGTGAGACGGCGGAAGCGCTCGATTTAACCGAAGAAAACGTCAAAGTACGGCTGCATCGCGGGCGGGCGGCACTGCGGAAGGAGATTTTGGAACGCGTGGGCGTTTCAGCCAAGGACGTTTTTCCATTTATGGGCGAGCGCTGCGACCGCGTCGTGCTTAACGTGCTGACGAGGCTGGCTATGGACAAGGCACTGTGACTCATTTGCGCTGGCTGGGTGCATGCGGGAGCAGCTTGCAGGCCGACGGCGCACGAAGAAGACCAGCTTGGAATCGCGAGGTCCGTTTGATTCGCGTGCGCAAGCCACCCACGACCGGCGGTATGTGGGGAGAGGATTCACCTTTTAGAACGTACATGATCAGCGCTGCTTCGCCGGGACTGTCCAGACTCGCTCCCACGCCCACAGCCTGAATCAAGGGGTCGCTCATCCATTCCGCCACTCGTCTCTGCTTGAGGGCGATTGCCGCGTGGACCCGTGCCGGAGATGGCGTTTGCGCGGGGAGAAACGCTCCGGCTGCCACCGCGGTGGATTGTTCCTGAGTGAGGGTGCCGAGAGGAATATCCGGACGAGCGCCGAGAATGCGAGTACGGACCCCGTCGATTTGAACGGGAAGCAAGCTGCGGTTGCTCCCATTCCGAGGGAACAGGAGAATGGCCGCGGTCTGGACCGTGGCGAGATTACGTCGCTGAGACCTGCTTGAGAAATTGCTGGTTAGCGGAATACGTGTTCAACACTGGCATTCCCGATGCGGTAGAGAATGCAACGCCAGATACCTGAATGGTTATGGAGGGCGGAGTGCTCCCAGAAACACCGAAGAAGCCCGCAGCAGTATTTGGAAAGCACTGACCGGGAACGAGCAGCCCCCCGGCACTAACCTGCAAGTCATACCCGATCGTATGGACCCCCTGCCCACAATCAAAACTAGCTGTGCCAGTCCATTCAGCGGGAGCGCGCCCACCTGAAATGTAGACCGGGTTTCCCAACGGACCTTGAACAACGTTCGTGAAATTGTTGGTCGTGCCGGCGGCGCCGGTTAGGTCTCTGACTTTTGAGCCGCTGATTCGCCAAAGAGGAAGGGGAGACACGCTGCCGTCAGAGTGCACGTCTTGGACGCCCACGCAAAAGCCACCTGCAGGGTGGCTTGGGGGGGCACAGCTTGTCGAGGGCCCTGCCTCCACAGCTTGCCCGGGCGTTTGCGGAATATTTACAAGTATAAGCTTCCCTCCAATCTTATTCCCATAATGCTTGGGGTACGTCAAATAAAATACCAAGTGAAATAAGGGATCGTTGCGAGGCGGTTACAAGGCGGAGACGATATGGGCGATGGCATCGTCAAAGGTGACCTTCCCATCGAGATACGGTTGCCAGAAGCGTTTGAGCAGATCTAAATATTGCTCCCACTTGCGCTGGTACAAGCCTTCGCGAAACGCGTAGGGAGTATAGGCGTCGGACCCCAGCGAGGTTTGGCCCTGGGCTGCGCCATCGGAGGCGACGATCGGTCTGATGACCTCGCCGGTAGTGTAGAAGACCAGCGCGTGCCATAGATCGCGGGGAATGGCTTTATCGCGCTGGCGGCACTCGCGGATGATGGCGGCTTCGACGGGCTGGGCAATGCCGTGCGAGGCTTCGTGGAAAAGGATCTCGAGTGCGGCGTCCCCCTGATTTCGCGGGTCGAGACTGGAAATGGTGACGCGCAAGGGATCCACGGTGGTGTAAGCGCCCGCCCAGTTGGCGTAAGCGGAGACATCCACGCGAATGCGGCGCTTTGGCCAGGGTGTCTCGTAAATATCGGCGAGGCGCTGGGAGATGCCGAGGCCCTGTTCGCGAACGAGAGGCGAAACGCGGAGAATCCAGCGGCGATTGGCGCGGTCGTGATCGGACCAGAAGTGCGCGCGATAGACGGGAGCAGCGGCTTCGAGGACGCGCGTGAGTTGCGGGTCGAGGCCGGCGTTGCAGAACTTTTGGCGTGTTCCGGAGAGGTCGGCGCAATCCTCAAATTCACCCAGCAGGTTTTTCAAGTCGATGAGTTCGTTGGTGAAGAGCAAGTCTTTGTCCGCGAAATTGGCGGCATAGTAAGCGACCGCGTCATTCCAGGCCTGACGCTCGGACGGCGTAAAGGAAGATTCCGGGTCTGGGGAACTTCTGAGTGCCGGCTTGCCAGAACGGGCGGGCGGGTTCGGCTGCGGAGGAGCAGCATCGCGCTGGTTTCGCGCTTCGTGGTAGAGCGTGTGGTGCAAATTGAGCCAGAAGCCGCTATGAAATTCAAAGATAGGGATAGAGCCATAGCTCGAATCCGCCTGCGGACTGGCCGGCGGAGAAGACGGGGCAAGCACGGCGGCGAACAGGCTCAGCGCCAGCACAGCGCGCGCCAGAGAGACTGGAAGGCAATGTCGCATGTCGAATGCGATGATGGTAGCCGAATGCCAGTCCGCGGCAAATAGCGCCCGCAAGATTGCGGAACGATGCTAGGGCGAAGCTGCGGCGAGGGATGCAAGCCAGCGGTCCAGAATGGCGAGTTGAGGCGCGGGGACGGGCTCGTGGAATTGCACGCCCATGCCGAGGCCGGGGCTCACATAGACGATGGTGCCGCGAGTCTCGAAGGTCTCTCCCTTTTGCGTGAGGCGCACCAATACATTGGAACCTTTTTCGAGCGGTTGTAAGGTATCGATGTAACATCCGCCGCGGCTGACGTCGGAAGTGCGCGCATTGAGCGAGACGCCCGATTCCAGCAAAGTGACATTGGCCAAGACGATCAGAGGATAGCGCGGCGAGCTCCTCCGGTCGGCCATGAGACCCGGCGTTACATTGGGCGCCGCATCCGGCGTGCCCTCGGGTTTGATATCGGGCATCTCTCGAGCTCCTGGTGCCTCGAGAGACCAGATGGCGCGGAGCCGTTAAGGCGGCTCGCGGGCGGGAGGAATGACCCGCATCCATTTTGCTTCGCCAAAATGCGGGCCACAACCCGCGGTTGCGAGGTACAGCGGCGAATCAATTAACTGGCAGGCAAGCGGCAGCACCCAGGCAACCGGCGCCCGAAGGAGACAAGCGACCGCGGAGAGCTATTCGATCGCAGGATCCAACTGGCTGCCGACAGCGCCCTGATGATCGGCGGCGTGTATCTTGCCGTCGGTTCCGCGGAAGAAGGAACGCTTTCCGGTGCGCCCGTAGGTTGCGGGAGTGGCGGCCAGCTCATAGTGGGCGGGCGCGCCCAGATCGCTCCCACCCACGATGACGTAACGGAACGAGTAGCCGTTCTTTTTGCCCGAGGCGAGACCGGCATCAATCAAACCGGAAGCGTTTGGCGTGGGGCCGCCCGCCGTCGATGGTCCCAGCTGTAGAAGGGATTCCGGGAGGCGGGTGTAGGTGCGGCGATAGGTCTCGACGGCATCAGCGAGAGACTTGAGTTCGGCAATGGCGGCCCGCTCGTTTTCGCTGATTTCGGCGGTGTCCCATTCAACTTCGAGGGCGGGCAAATCCAGGAGCACGAGGCCGAGGGAAAGCAGCTTCCACTCCCGGCCTTCGCGGATGAGTCCCACCTTGATGTGCATGGCCGTGCCGGCGGAGTCGGTGGCATCCCGCAGGTCAATGGGAACGAACGCGAGATTGTCCTCCTGGTCGGCGCCGCCGAGCTGGATTTCAGCGGCACCGATGGGCGTCTCACACGTGACGATAGGACGTCCGCCTGGGTTCACGGCCGTTTTCGGCTTGCCAGCGTCATCGAGCAAAACCAAGCGCTTCATCAGGCCGACCCGCGCGGCGTCGGTCATGCGCGCGAATGATGCTTGATTGGTGATCGTGAGAAACCGCGCGAAGTCCTTCTCGTTGTGCGCGCAAGCGGCCGCGAGAGCATCCCGGAGCGCTGCGCTTGGACCCGTGGGACTGGAAACAGGGGCGATTCCCGCGGAACTCGGTTCCTGCGCACGCGCAGAACTCGTTGAAATGAACGTTACCAGCATCAACGTGATGTTGAAGATCAAAGCCCGGTTCGGGCTTCGAAAAAAACGCGCAGTCTCTCCTGGCTGCATTTCAGTCCTTTGCCACGCTAAGGATGGCCGCGAGATTCTGGGTAAAACGAGAACGGGGCATCACTTCGTCGCAGCCGGCGGCTTGGGCCTCGGCGGCAAGTTCGCGCTGAACATGCGATAGAAAACCAACAATGCGCGCATGGCTCTTTTCGGCGCGCAAGGCCGCGATGGCAGCGAGCGGCTGGCTGCGCGCATTCAGATCAACAATCACCAATTTCGGCTCCGATTCCATCAAGCTCCGCAGCGCGTCGTGGCTGGTCGCGACTTTGAGCTCGATGCCGAGTTGTTTCGCGGTTTCGGCCACTTTCATTTGAAAGAAGAGATCGTCCATCAGCGCCACGACGCGTCCCATGCGCTCACCTCGAAAAGAAACGTGAACTTCCAAAGCTTGGATGACCGGAGAAGCAGCCTCAGGTTGCACGCAGAGGAGAACAAAACAGGGTTAGTGAGCGCTTCCCGGGCTGTGCGCGCCGACGGTCGTATCGGGCACGTCGCCCTTGCGGCCTTTGACGCGGTCGTAGACACTGACCTGGCTCACGGAGCCGAGGGCTTCGTTATAAAAGGTAGGAACACCGAGGGCAGTGCGCAGTTCTTCATTGAACCGGCGCAAATTCTGAAGGTGGGAAGCGAGCGCCGGCACCTTGAGGCCGTCGTCGGTGAGCAGAAATTTCTGATAGCCGGCATCCCAGAGCTTCGTGAACTGCCCTTTGAGCATAATCGTTGGGAGGATGGTGAGGTGAAAGCGGCCGTCGCTATCCTGGCGGAACTCGGCTCCGCAGCCGTACTTTTCGACGCGAACCACGCCGCGAGTCGCTCCCACAGTGAAGCCCAACGCAGCCAAACTCTCGATGGCTTTCTTCTCAAAACGCTCATTTATGTTCCACATGGCCCACCAGATTACGATTGCAGGGCATGCAAGTAAAGTCCCCGGACCGGGAAGAGCAGCAAGGCCGGCAGTTCCTGTGACCGACGGAATGCGTGAAGGCGGGCGGCCGGTTCTGTGGACTGGCGAAGGTGGTCTGTCGAGCATCCCCGGTGGAACAGGCCCCAAGGGGCCTCTCCGGGAATCCTTGCTAAGTGATGGGAAATAAGGTATATATCTTTCGTATGGGTTGTTGCATCAAATCCCGAGTAAGATGGTCGCCTTTTGGCCGGGCCTCGCTTCGGCTGGCTTCACGAGCGACAAGGAACAATGTCTTCCCTGAAACCCATGATCGCGCCAGTGCAACCGCAACGCACAGCGAATATGGGTGTGTCGCTACTCGAATCCATTGGTAATACGCCGCTTCTGCGGCTCCGCCGGGTTACCTCCGACTTCCCGAACGTAACGTTCTTCGCAAAAGCCGAATGGTTCAATCCGGGCGGCTCGGTTAAGGATCGTCCGGCTCTGAGCATCATCCAACAGGGGATTGCCAGCGGCGAACTGCAGCCTGGCAAGACGATCGTTGATGCCACGAGCGGGAACACGGGGATCGCGTACGCGATGATCGGCGCGGCGCTCGGCTATGCCGTAAAGCTTTATGTGCCGGAAAACGCCTCGATCGAGCGCAAGCGAATCCTTGCCGCTTACGGCGTGGATCTCGTCCTGACACCAGCCGATGAACGAATGGATGGGGCCATCCGGCGAGTGCGCGAAACGGTGGCGCAGGATCCGGAGAAGTATTTCTACGCGGACCAGTACAGCAACCCGGCGAACTGGCAGGCGCATTATCGTACGACAGCCAACGAAATTTGGGAGCAGACGAGCGGAGAGATCACGCATTTTGTGGCGGCCCTGGGGACCAGCGGAACGTTCACGGGCACGACTCGGCGCCTGCGCGAGCTCAATCCGCGGATTCGCTTTACCAGCCTGCAGCCGGACGGCCCCTTTCATGGCCTCGAGGGCTGGAAGCACATGCCGACGGCGCTGCGTCCGGCGATTTATGACGATTCGCTCGCGGACGAGAATATCGAAATTCCGACGGAAGAGGCGTACCGGCTGGTGAAGCGGCTTGCGCGAGAGGAGGGCCTGCTCGTGAGCCCCAGTTCGGCGGCGGCGCTGCTTGGGTGCCTGCAAGTGGCGAAGCAAATTCCGCGCAGCGAGCGAGCGGTGATGGTCACGGTATTCGCGGACTCAGCGTCGAAGTACTTGAATGAGCGCTTTTGGGACGAGGAATGAGCGCACGATTTCAGCTCTGGCTGGGACACCCGCTCACGGAAAAGATTCGCGAGCACGGAGAGGCCACCTACCCGCACGAGTGCTGCGGCGCGTTGCTGGGCCATGACGCCGAACTCGCCAAGGCGGATGGTGCGTCAGAAGAGACGCGGCGTGTCGTTTCGCTTCTTCCGCTGAGCAATCGCAACGGAGATTCGCCGCGGAACCGCTTTTCCCTGACCGCGGAAGACGTGCGGGCCGCGGAAGCGGCGGCACGCGAACAGAACCTCGAGGTTATCGGCTGGTACCATTCCCACCCGGACCATCCGGCAAAACCCAGCGAATTTGACCGCCTGCACGCCTGGCCGTGGTACAGCTACCTCATCGTATCGGTGCAGCGAGGTTTCGCGTGTGAGATGACTTCGTGGCGGCTTAATGACGACCGCGAGGGCTACACGCCGGAGCAGATCGAACTTGACGAGCTCCATGCCAAGAACGTGAGGGAAGCGGGAGCGGTAAGCAACGGTTTTTTGGGGTAAGCAACGTCACGAAATGGAGTGGCCATTTTATGGAGGAAAAGCAATGGCTGTGAAGGTAATCATACCGGCGCCGCTGCGCACGTTTGCCGGCAAGAACGACTCCGCGGAGTTTCAGGCATCCACAGTGGGAGAAGCCCTGGGACATCTCACATCCAAATTCGGAGATTTGCGGAAGCATCTGTATACGGAGGAAGGAAAGCTTCGCAGCTTCGTGAATGTCTATGTGAATGACGAGGACATCCGCTATCTGGCAAAAGAGAACACGCCGACGAAGGACGGCGACACGATCAGCATCGTGCCGTCGATCGCGGGCGGCGCCGGCGAGACTGGAGAGGCGTGATAGAGTCACGGTGTCGAGCCGGCATCGTGCGGGACTTCGTGTTTTGCCTGAGTCGTCCGAAGAATTCGAGGAGCAGCAGGAATGGCCACGAAAGCTGAACCGCTGGCGGCAAAAGCTCCGGCAGCGGCATTGTCCAAAGAAGAAATTCTGCGCTACAGCCGGCATCTGATCATGCCGGAAGTCGGCATGGAGGGGCAGCTCAAACTGAAGAACGCGAGAGTCCTGCTAATTGGCACAGGAGGACTGGGCGCGCCCCTGGGCTTGTACTTGGCTGCAGCGGGGGTGGGCAAGCTGGGCCTCGTCGATTTCGACGTTGTGGATTTCACCAATCTGCAGCGGCAGGTGACTTTTGGATCGAGCGACGTGGGTAAATCGAAGAGCGAAGCGGCCAAAGCGCGACTCTCCAATCTGAATCCCGCGATTGAAATTCAGAGCTTCGAGACGCAACTCACGAGCGCCAATGCGCTCGAACTCTTCAAGGATTTTGACATCGTCGTCGACGGGACGGACAACTTCCCCACGCGCTACCTGGTGAACGACGCTTGCGTACTGCTGGGAAAACCCAACGTTTACGGCTCAATTTTCCGCTTTGAAGGGCAAGCAACGATCTTTGGCATGCCGGAAGGGCCGTGCTACCGGTGCCTGTATCCGGAACCGCCTCCGCCGGGCCTCGTGCCTTCTTGCGCCGAGGGCGGCATTCTGGGTGTTTTGCCGGGGATTGTCGGTTCGATCCAGGCGATGGAAACCATCAAGCTCATTTTGGGTCGCGGGGAGAGTCTAGTTGGCCGGTTGCTGCTTTTCGATGCGTTAGGGATGAAGTTCCGCGAGCTGAAGCTCCGGAAAAACCCGAATTGCCCGATGTGTGGCACAAACCGCACCATTCACCAGCTCATTGACTACTATGAGTTTTGCGGTGTGCGCGGAGAAGAAGCCCCGGCTCCGAACCTGAGCGTACCGGAGATCACGCCGCGGGAGCTCAAGACGCGCCTCGACCGGGGTGACGACCTCTTCATCCTGGATGTGCGCGAGCCACACGAATACCAGATTTGCAATTTGCATGGGCAATTGATTCCCCTGGGCGAACTGCCGCGGCGCATGCATGAACTGGACTCTTCGCGGGAGATTGTCGCGCACTGCCGGAGTGGAAAGCGCTCCGCGGAAGCCGTCGATTTTCTGCGCAAGGCCGGGTTCCGGAAAATCCTCAATCTCCGGGGCGGCATACTTGCCTGGTCGGATGAAGTCGATCCGAGCGTCCCGAAGTACTGAGCGTCGCCCGCATTCTCTTGCCGCGGCGCGCCGCCTTGAGTTCCCGCCGCACCCTGCGTACTCTAGTGGGCGCGCGAAGTACTCGCGTCGGCAAACGGAAACCGGAGGTCTGATGGCGGCCACGAAAATCACGATTAACAACAACGGCTCGATTCGCGTCGAGGGCGATTTCGAGATTGTCGATCCGCAGGGGCAGCCCTTTGATCTTGCCGGCCGCACCTCGGTCGGCCTGTGCCGCTGCGGCCACTCAGCCAACAAGCCCTTCTGTGATGGTTCGCATAGAGTTTGCAACTTTGCGGACACCGTGGTCGCAAGGGCACTTCCGGCAGCGAAACCGAAGGTGTAGCCGCCGGGCGACCCTTGCTCATCCGTCTCGCCAACTGAGACAGTCTCAGACTGAGACACCTGTTCTCTGGCGACTGCCGACTGTCCGGTTGGACGGTAACTCTAACGAAGCAAACGTGATAGCTTTCTAATCGGCTGTCCCCGCCGCCGGGCGCGAAGTCTCGCTCTACACCTTCACCGAGACCAAGCTCCGTGCCAGGCCAGGACAACTAACTTAAAATCAATAGCTTACAATCCACGAAAAAACGGACATCAACTTGCATCCTCGGCACTTGTCCGAGTTTCTTCGGCATTTGGGGGATTTCGTGGGCGGTTGGGGGAGTATCGCCGGGTATCTTCGGGAGGGCCGCTTGGCCGTTACCGACGAGAACCTGCGTTCGCGGGTCCTCATCGCCTTTTCCGCAGCTGCGGCGCTGCTTTTCTTCGGGGGCATTTTGTACCTCCGTCAGCCGGGTTTCGCGGGATCTCCGCAAGTGTATATGTACCTGGAGGTCGGCGGGACCCTGCTGAGTTTTTGTTTTGCGGCGAATGCGCTGGTGCGTTTTCGGGGCACGCATGACCGCACGGCGCTGATCCTGGCTTTCGCCTTCGTCCTTTGCGGCATTATCGAGACCGCCGGGTATTTCAGCCTGGGCGACTTGCTGCTGACCGGCCCAACCGCTCTTTCGCACATCCCCATGGGCTGGATGGTCAGCCGTACCTTGCTTGCGGTGCTGCTGCTAGCTGCGATCGCCGTCGAGCGCTATATGCCCACGGCGCGGCAGCCCAGCAGAGAGACGGCGGCCGCCTTGCTCGTGGTTGCCGTGGCGGCATACGCAACGAGCGCGGCTTTTCTTGCGGCTCCGGCAGCGCCAATTGCACACGCGCAAAGTCTTTTGTCTCGTCCTTGGGATATTCTGCCCGCCGCCTTGTTCCTGACAGCGGCCGTGTGCTTCCGCAGGCGTCTGAAGGAGACCGGCCGGGGAAAGAATTCCGCAACGGTGTACGACTATTCGCTCCTGGCGGTCGCCTCGCTCAATTTCGTTTGCCACGCGGCGGCGGCGTTTTCGCGGCAACTTTTCGATGGTCCATTCTTCCTGGCGGAGTTGGCCAAGACTTCGAGCTATCTCGTCATGCTTAGCGGCGCGCTGCTCGATCAGGCGCGACTGTTCGACCAAGTTCGCACGATGGCTGTAAGCGATCCGCTCACCGGCTTGGCGAACTACCGGCGTTTGCTGAGCGTTCTGGAAGCCGAGCTGGATCGCTCCAGACGGACGCAGCGTGCCTTCAGCGTGGTGCTGCTGGATATGGACGGCCTGAAGGCCATCAACGACCAGTACGGCCACCTTACGGGAAGTCGCGCCATCGTCCGGCTCGGAAAAATTCTTCGCAATCATTCGCGCGCGATTGATACCGCCGCGCGCTACGGGGGAGACGAGTTTGCTTTGGTACTCCCCGAAGCGGGAGCGGAAATCGCGAATCGCGTGGTTACGCGGGTAAGGGAACGCCTCGCCGGGGAAACCGAGACTCCGGCGCTTTCTGTAAGCGCCGGCGTTGCGTCCTTCCCGGAAGACGGCGATACGCCCGAGAAGCTGCTTGCAGCAGCCGATCGCGCGCTGTATCGCATGAAGCATCGAGCAGCGGGGACCGGCGTGCCCAATCTTTCGCGCATAGCCGCATGCCTCTGAGGATGACCGACGACTATGCCGCGCAAACTCGCACACGTTTTTCATCGCGCCGAACGCCGTATCCCGATGGAAATTCCCGTAGTCCTCGACGGTCATCAGTCGCTGCCCGGCGCCGAATCCACCTTCACCGAAAATGTGAGTGCGCGCGGCGCTCGCGTCATGAGCGTGCGCAAGTGGGACATCAACGAGCGGCTGACTCTTGTGTCCCGCACCGGAGAGTTTCGCTCCTCAGCCCGAGTAGCTTACTGCCAGCCCTTGCAAGGCGACGGCTTTGCCATTGGCCTGGAGTTTCTCGAGCCCAAAGGGCGATGGGTTGTTCAATCCCCAAGATAGCTTGACCGAAAACGGCGAGCGGATAGGAGGGAACGCCTGGAACAAAGGAAGTCAGAAAACTGGTGCAACCAAGTTAAGGCTTGAAGCGCCGCAGCGGACTGAGAAGGAGCCGCTCGGCGCTTCACCCTTTTTGGATCCGTTCTTGGCGGCTCGCCGGAAACCGGGGAGGCGCAAGGGATTACTCAACCGGCAGAGAGCGCCGAATCGTAGATCTGTACCATCTCATCGACCATGCGGTCCGCTGAAAAATCGCGTTCCACCCTGCGACGTCCTTCCTCGGCGAAGCACCTTGCCTGCGCCGGGTCGCGGAGAACGGCGCGGATGGCTTCGCAAAGAGCGGCGGTGTTCGCGGGCGGGACGAGCAAGCCGCTTCTGCCGTTTTCGATGATTTCGCCGAGCGCGCCGCGGTCAAAAGCAATGGAAGGAACCTCGCGGGCCATTGCCGCGAGCAAGGAATTGTTGAGAGCTTCAAAAAACGACGGCAAGAGAAAGACGTCGAGCGCGGCGTAAACGCTGTCGATATCGTTGACGAAACCAGCGAAGATCACCGAACCCGCGACGTTCAATTCCTTCGCGAGTCTCTCGAGGCGCGGCCGGCATGGTCCATCGCCCGCGAGCAACAGACGCAGGGCCGGGAACTCCTCGTAGAGTTCCGCGAGTGCGCGAATCAACCATTCCTGGCCTTTGTCCGGCAGCAGCACGCCCACGCAGCCGAGCAGCGGCGCTTCCCGCGGCTGGCGCCACTGTTTTCGGGCGGCGTTCCGCTGTTCAGCGGTGAACCGTTGCGGAATTTCCGTCCCCTCATGGACCACTGTAATCTTGCTCCGCGGAGCGCCCGATAGCCCAGCCTGCTCCGCCGTCCAGCGTGAATTGGCCACAATTCGCGTAGCAGCTTCGTACCTGGCCCGCGCCAGGCGGCTTTTGCCAATCGGATAGCCCACGCGCCGCGAAACGATCAGCGGTACGCGGCGGTGCGCGCCCGCAAGCCAGGCGGCGGAAACCGCGTGAGCCTCATTGGCGTGGACGAGATCGAATCCATCGCTGCGCATTAACTCGCGTATCCGCATCGCAGCCGGCAGATGCAATAGGCCGCGGCGCGCGTGATGAACTCGAATATCGGCTGCGGCGGCGCGCTCGCCGAGCGCGGAACCATGAGCGGCGATCAATTCCGGCTGGTGCCCGCGCGCCTTGAGTCCCTTGAGAAGGAGCAGCGCCTGATTCTGTCCGCCACGCCAAGCCGTTTCGAGATCCACGAGCAGCGGTTTCATGAACATTCGCCGGCGGAGCTTCTTTCCGCTACCAGCCGGCCCAGCTTTGCGTATTTTAGGCGCACGGATCGAGCTGCCATTTGAGCGATCAGCGCTCCGCGATAGCCGTCGAGGAACCCTCCGCGAAAAACGAAGTTCTGCAACCAACTCCACGGTGTGGCGAAGCAGATCGCGGCCCGCCAGTGCCGGCGGCCTGCCTCGTACATTTGCTGTGCCGCGAGCGTTGTATAGCGCTCCACTTTTTGCTCATGCTCGGCGAAAGATCGCACGGTGTAGTGCAGCAGGTCTCCATGGAGCCGTCCCGGCTCTCCTTCAAATCGGAGCGACTCATGAATGATTCCGCTGAAGCGCGCGGCATCGCGCCTGTAAAGCCGCCGCTGAAAGTCCGGGTACCAGCCCGAATGCCGCACCCAGGCACCGAGATACCAGGTGCGCCGCGCCATTTCGTAAACGTTCTTTTCCGGCTCGCGGCTCTTCCAATCGAGCAGCGCGGTATGCAGCGGGCTGCTCAGTTCCTCATCTGCATCCAGGGACAGGATCCAATCGTTCGCCGCGTTCTCCGCGGCGAAATTCTTTTGATCGGCGTAATTGGTCCAGGGCCTCCGGAGAAAGCGCGCCCCGGCTTCCCTGGCAAGAGCCTCGGTGCCGTCCGTGCTTCCGCAATCGGCAATGACCAGTTCGTCGGCCACACCTTTGAGCGAGGCCAGCAAGCGTCGCAGGTTTGCTTCTTCGTTGAGCGTTATGACGCAGGCGGAAATGCGGTTCATCGCGGGCGGCAGGCGCTGCCGCTCTCAAGGTAGCACAGGCGCTCCCAAGCGCGCAGCAGCTTAGGACCGGGGTTTGAGGATGGCGGTATTGCGTTCGTCCGTAGCGATGATGCGGTAGAGCCTCTTCAACTGGTCTGCCTTTTCGACTGGAACGGTGACGTCCTTTACCTCGAATGAGCGCGTGTATTTGAGGACGTTGCCGCTGACTTCGGTCTTGCTGTGATAGGCAGCAAAGCCGTAGTCAACGTCCACAGGGGGCGGTAGGTCGTCGACTTCGTAGCCGGGAGGAAGGGTGATTTCGTAATTGTTCAAGCTGAGTGATGGCCCCTCGAATTCCACGGGAAATTTGCGAGGTTCCTTCGTCTCGAGCAGGTCGCTGCTCTCGTTGCCGAGGACGCGCGGGCGCAGGAGCAGCAAATTGCCCGCTGGTTTCGCATAGTTTTCGGTGGTGAAGGAGTACTCGTAGCCGAAGGGCTGGTTCGTTTCGTTCAGATTAATCAGGCTGGCTTTCGTCACACGAAAATTGGCGAGAGACTGCGAGAGCACGGTTTCGATAGGCTTGATGCGGTCTTGATCCTTGGTGACGGTGCGAAGCAGTTCGCGCTGATAGGCGGCCGAATCGCCGAGACGCGTCTCGGTGACTTGGCCGGTCAGCGCGCCGGTCGGAGCCAGCGTCAGCTTGGCGATGCGCCGCAATCCGTTCATGGCCGGAGCGAGCTTCGGGAGCTGGATCAGTTCACCGCCATTTTCCGTCACGAGCAAGGCAAAGTTGGCTTGCAGAGGTCCCCGTAAATATCCGAAGGGAGTCAGTTCGTCGGTGGGATCGAAGACGAGAAGGCGGCCCAGCGTCTTGTGCTGGTAAACAGAGCTCAGCGACGCATCGTTCACGGCATCCGGCAAATGAATGGCGAGAATGACGTGATTGAACCAGTTGACGGCCGGTGTTCGGGAGTTCACAGTTCCGCGGCGCGTGTTGACCACAAGGTAGTAGGAGTCCACACCGATCTCCTTGAGCATCGCGCTCATCAGCGTGGCCTTGTCCTTACAGTCGCCAAACTTGTGCGAAAACGTTTCGGCGGCCGGATGCGGCTGCCATCCGCCGATGCCCAGTTCGATCGCGACGTAGCGGATATCGTCCTGCACAAATTTGGCGAGGGCCCGCATCTTAGCGAGCGGAGTGGTTTGCCCAGCGGTTAGCTCCTCCACCTTCTGTTTGATTTCAGGCGAAACGTTCCGGCGGCCATGGACGAGGCCCGCTTCCCAAAGCGCCATGTCGTTCCAATTCTCGAAACCCTTGTTCTGGGCGCCTCCGGAGGGAACGAAGGAAATCACCATCATGCCGGCGACCGCAGTCCACGGCGGCATGTCGTTTTCGGGACGGATGGCCTCCTGATTCGTGGCGACCCACTGCCACTGGTTGCTACCGAAGGCGGTTGGCTTGATCTCCGGCGCATTGAGGAACACGGCCTTGTATTCCCAGCCGGGCGGCAGTTGGAGAGTGTAGCGCGCTTCACGAACCGGCACAGTGCGCTGAAATTCCCATTCATCCTGCAGGATGTACGGACGGTCTTCGTGCTCGATTTCCCAGCCAATGATGTTGCCGGGATCGGGCGCGGGAATGCTCAGTACCTTGGTACGGACGTCGGTGGCAAGCTCGCCATTTTCAACTCCAAAAAAAGCGGTCTCGATGACGTCTTTGTCCTTAACTTCATAATCCTTGCCCTGGGCGGGAATGCACCAGCCATGAATGCTGGTGATGCGTGTTTCGGCGTCATAGCTGGCGAAAACCTTGCCGCGTTCACGGCCGTTCGGCCGCAGGACTTTATACGCCCGGCGCTCAATGCTCTTGATTTTTCCGGTCGGCTGGACGCTGGTGATGTCCTCGGCGTACAGCAGTATGGCATCGGTCTTTTCGTCGTGCGCGGGAAGAGGCGCATTGACAAGGGCGTGCATCCACGCGGGCGCATCCGCCAGCGCGCGCGTTGCCGCAAAGCCGCAAAGAGACCACGCCGCGGTCCAGCCGAGAACGAAACGGAGGAAAGAACTAATTGCTCGCAGCGGCAGAGCCTGGCTGCAACACGATTTGCTGCTCATCGGAGGTCCTCACGGCCTGATAGAAATTGCGAAGCGCCGGGTAGTACTTCTGATCGAGCGAAAGAAGATCGCTTTTCAAGCGGCGTTGGAGATGCAAGATGCCATTCTTATTCTCCACATCGTTTGTGTAGACGAGCAACTTCGCGTCGGTGGTTTGCGGCTTCGGAATATCGCTGACGCGCCAGTCGAGCGGCAGGTCGATGGTGATGTCGTCGTACTTTTCGGAAAGGTAGTGAAAATAGAGCGGATGCACACGCGTGGTGTGCTCGTATACGTGCTTTTCCCCGGCGCTGAAGATTCCAACGGGCAAAAGAGCGCGACGACCGGCTCCGGATATCCAGCCAGGCACCTTGAGATCGAACTCCGCGACGAGCGTTGGCGACGAACTGTTCCATTCTGGTTTGTTCGTAAGGTCCACATCAATGGTGGCTGGAACAACCTGGCGGACCTCGTCCTCGAGAAATTTCTTGCGTGCGGTGTCGTCCTCGTTGCGCTCCTCAATTCTGCGATCCAGCGCTTCGAGTCCCGTGTAGGTAACCGTGAGCTTGCCCTCGAGCGAGCCATCCGAAGTGACTTTGAAGTTGGCTTTGCGCTCAATCCGCGATTCGGAGCTTTCCGCCATCGACGTTGTAACCCAGGTGCCGCCGTCTTTATCGAGCTTCAAGCCGGGCACATCGCTTTCGGACCAGGGAAGAAGTCCGAAGGGAGTGAAGGCGGTGCCGGGATCGAGGTACAAATCCTTGCCGTTGAGCTTGACGAGCACGACGTTCGTGTTCAGATCGCTGGCCTTCATTAGGTTGCGAAAGAAGAAGTGATCGTCGCGAGTAGCGATGTAAACCGGGTAGGCCTCGAATCCGGCGGCCCGGGCAAGGCCAAGGAAAAGCCAGGTGATCTGCTCTCCTGTGCCGTATCCCTGCTTCCAAACGTCCTCGACGCTGCCGATGCCCTTCTCCTTCGCGCGCTTCTCCTCTTGCGCCGTTTTTTGGACCTCATACGAGGTATTGCGAAGCTGCTGAACACGCGCGTAGAGCTTTTTCAGCTTGGTCTCCGGCGAATCGCCCGGAGCGACCGTTTGCGCCACAGCCTCTTCCATCGCCTTGCGCTTGTTCACGAAGCTCTCGACCTTGTCGTAAAGCTTTTTGTCCCGCTTCTTCCAGAACCGGTTGGGATCGGTTTCCAGAGTATCGTCGCTGTAAATGAAATCGACGCGATATTTCATGGCGTTCTCGGGAGGCATATCGTCCTCGAACTGAAAGGCGGGGATATCCTGCGCTTCGAGATGGATGATTTTGTTGTTTTCGTTAACCGGAGGCTTGCTTCCCTCCGGAAGGCCATTGGGCCAGCTCCATTGCAACGCGAAATCCATGCTTGGCTTGAGGGTAAATTTGGCCGATCTGGTGAAGAGCTCCTCGCTGAGAATCCAGCGGGAGTCGTAGACATAGCCCTCCTTGAAATCGACCATGTAGTGGTATTCGATAATGCTGCCTGGCTGCACATCGGAAAGCGTAAACGTCTTGGCGAGGTATTTGAGCGAGCGCGACTTCACGATTTCTTTGTCGTAAACTTTCCCATCGAAGTTAACGATGGAGCCGTCCGGCCGGATGGTACGTGCGCGAATATCGACGATGTTTTGTTGGTCCTTCGGGTAAGGGATTTCGATGTCGGCATACTTCCGGCCTTCTTCGGTGAAAATCTTCTCCCGGACGTAGTTGTACTCATGGGGAACATGATAGTTGCTGTCGTCGCGGTCGACCTCCCGGTAAAGGATGATGGCGGGCGCTCCGGGAGCTTTGGCGTAGCTCGTCATCTTGAGGTCTTCGGGCGAAACAGGCTGCCACTCATCGGCCACGGCAGCGCGGCGGCTGGAAAACGCGAAAACTGCCAGCAAGACGAGCACAACAAGAACGCTGAAGTGGCGGAAAGACACGGGCAAGCCTCCGAGTAGGGTTGGGGCATCGAAGACCCATACACGCGAAGAACTACGGACCTAAACCGGTAACACACGGGCGCACTTGGCTTTTATATTGCCGACCTTAGTACCTATGAGTGGCGACACTATAGGACTGTCGCCACGAAGTCAATAGAACGGGCGCCCAGATCCGCTTGGGCCACCGAGTCAGCCCTTAACCTGTATGGCGCCTCGTGGGCGGCACGGCAGGAAACTCACACAAGGATGGGGCAACTCATGTGGCGAAACGATTGGGCAGGTTTGGCAAACTCGGTTAGACTTGAATAAGTGTGGATGTGGCCTCCAGCCCGCGGGGCCACGCGCCGGTATCATGTTGGGTTCGACTTCACGGCTGAGGGTGACTGATGGCGGATGTGATGAAGACGTTGCTGTTGAATCCCCCGAGCTTCGAGAACTTTGACGGGGGCGCCAGCTCGCGCTGGCCCGCGACACGCGAAATTGAGTCGTATTGGTATCCGGTATGGCTTACCTACCCAGCCGGAATGATTCCCGGCAGCCGCCTTCTGGATGCTTCTCCTCACAAAGTCAATTGGAAGCAAACCGTCGAAATTTGCAAAAACTACGAGTTTCTCGTCCTGTTCACTTCGACGGTCGGACTGGACAGCGATATCAAGCTCATCCGCAAGATCAAGGAAGCCAACCCCGGCATGAAGATCGCCTTCGTGGGGCCGCAGGGGCACATCAAGCCCAACGAGACGCTGATGGCCAGCGAAGACATCGACTTTGTCACGCGGGGAGAATTCGATCACTCGGTGGCCGAATTCGCGCACGGCAAGCCGCTCGCGGAAATTCGCGGCGTGAGTTACCGCAAAGACGGCAAGATAGTCCACAACGAGGCTCGCCCGCAGTTGCACACCGAGGAACTCGACGCGCTTCCCTTCGCCACCGACATTTACAAGCGCGATCTCGAAATCGAACGCTATAACGTCCCGTTCCTGCTGCATCCGTTCGTGTCGTTCTATACGACGCGCGGCTGCCCGGCGCTCTGCACATTCTGCATGTGGCCGCAAACCATTTCCGGGCATGCGTGGCGAACCCGTTCGACGGAAAACGTGGCGAGGGAAGTGAAGCAAGCGCTCGAATACTTCCCTCAAATGAAGGAGATTTTTTTCGACGACGATACCTTCAATATTCGCAAGGATCGCGTGCTTGATCTGTGCAGCAAGTTTAAGCCGCTTAAGTTCCGCTGGTCGTCCACGGCCCGCGTCCACAGCGACTACGAAACCCTGAAAGCCATGGCCGATGCCGGCGCGCGGCTCTTCATCGTGGGCTTTGAATCCGGTGATCCACAAATTTTGAAAAACATCAAAAAGGGCGCGACCGTCGAGATGGGCCGCACGTTCATGAAAAATTGCCGCAAGGTCGGCATTCGGGTGCATGGCGATTTCATCATCGGTTTGCCGGGCGAAACGAAGGAAACCATTCAGAAAACCATCGATTTCGCCAAGGAACTCGACTGCGAAACCATCCAGGTTTCGCTCGCACATGCGATGCCGGGCACAGAACTCCACGACAGCATGGCCGCGCAAGGCTTCCTCAAGGTCGAGGCCCTTGCCGATTCGGGCGGCCATCAGTTGCCGCACATCGAATATCCGCATCTTTCGAAGGCGGAAATGATGGAAGGCGTGAACCGCTTCTACGACGAATACTACTTCCGCCCGAAAGTCGTGTGGCGCATCGTACGCGACGCGCTCTGGGACAGCCACGAACGCAAACGGCTTTATCACGAAGCGACGGACTTTCTCAAATTACGCGCGGAACGCTGGAAATGGGTACGCCAGGGCGGCGACATCGAAAAGCCGATGATCTCCGTTCCGGAATCACCCTCCGCTTCCGGCAACGACTAACTCCGCACACATGGCGTCCCAGCATCGTTTGCGATGGAAGACCCTTACGATGGTCTTGGCCATGGTGATGTGCGCGAATGCGGGCGACTTGATGCTAAAGCACGGCATGTCGCAGATCGGGGCTGTTCCGCTGAACTGGAGCGGCGTCTCGCATGCTTTCGGGCTGACCGTAACGAATGGCGCAATCTGGATAGGGATACTCTTTCTTAGCGGCTTCATGCTGAGCTACATGACGGTGCTGAGCTGGGCCGACTACAGCTACGTGATGCCCGCGGGCGCGTTCGGGTACGCGATACTGACGTTTCTGGCCGTGCTTTTTTTGCACGAGCGCGTTTCGCCGCGCCGCTGGATCGGAGTCCTCCTGATTTGCATTGGCGTCCTGCTGGTGGGCCAGACCAAGCCGCGCACCACCCCGCAGCCCGTGAGAGCTTCCGCATGATTCGCGTCACTTCACTGCTGGCGCTACTCGTTCTGGGCAGCACAGGCGGCGAGATCGCCATCACTTGTGGCATGAAGGCTGTCGGCGAGCCGGAGCGATTGCGGCTGCGGCCCATGCTGCACTTCCTGGGGCGCGCCTTCCGCAACGGGTGGTTTTGGTGCGGCGTGCCCTTGATGGCCCTTTCATTCTACTCGCTGCTGCTGCTGCTTTCGTGGGAGCCGATCAGCCTGGTGATTCCGGCGTCGGCGCTGAGTTATGTGGTGGGCACCCTCGGCGCGAAGTACATCCTCCGAGAAGAGATCAGCGTCGCACGGTGGGCGGGCGTGATCCTGGTGTGCATCGGGGTCTTACTCGTTACGACAAGCTAAGAGGCGGTTCGCAAGGCCAGCCGCGACCGAAACTGATGCTGGCGCGGGCAACCTTCGGGTGCTAGTATCCTTCCAACATCTACCACGAACATACAACCGGTCTGACGTGTGCAACCCAGGTCTTGCGCGCGCAGATTGCGCCGGTTCGAGGAATTCGCATGGTCTCAATTCTCGGCCTGACCGTGCTCCTTTTGGCGGCCGCGCCGCTGTGCTATTACCTCTTAGCGCTCTACTGCGTGGTGGACTTTTTTCGTGAACCCGCGCCCAGACTGGGCAGAGCAGATGGCCTTTTAAGAGCCGAACACGGCAGAACGGCGCCAGGTTGCTCCAGTGAGAACCTGCCTCCCGTCAGCATACTCAAGCCGGTGTGTGGCGCGGACCGCGACGCTTACGAGAATTTCGCGAGTTTCTGCCGGCTGGACTATCCCGAGTATGAACTCGTGTTTGGCGCCGCCAGTCCGGCGGATTCGGCAATCGCAATTATCAGAAGATTGCAGCAGGACTTCCCGGAGCGGCGCATACGGCTCATTACGCCGATTCCCCCGGTGGGGAGTAATCGCAAGGTCAGCGTACTCTGCCGCTTGGTGGAAGAGGCGGCGCACGAACTGATCGTGATGAGCGACAGCGACGTACGCGCGGAACGCCATCTTCTGCGCCGCGTGGCCGAAGCGTTTCGCGATAAGGATGTAGCCGGCGCGACCTGCTTTTACCGAAGCTCCGCACCCGATACCCTGGCGGGTGGATTGAATTCTCTGGGCATGGCGATGGAATCGCTGCCGGGAGCGCTTTCCGCGCGCAAGCTGGAAGGCACGGCACGTTTTGCCTTCGGCTGGATGATGGCAACGACAAAGAAGCATCTCGCCGAAATCGGGGGGTGGCGCGCGATGGCAGACCATCACTCGGATGACTTCGAATTGGGTAACCGGCTGGCGCGCGCTGGCTACAAGGTGGAGCTGCTGCGGCAACCCGTCGAGATGGTTTTCCCCGAAGAAACGCTTGGCGAGTATCTGCGCCATGAGTTGCGCTGGTCGATCGGGCTGCGAAACGTGCGACCCGCCGCGTATTGGGGACTGCTGCTGACTCATGGATTGCCCTGGAGCATTGCGGCGGCCACGGCGGTGCGGCTGCTGCATTGGCCGCGGATCCTGGCAATGGCGTATCCGGCGGCGTACCTCGTGTTGCGGATCGGCGTGGCCTGGGTTGCGGGTGTTTGGGGACTGCGCGATGCCGCGGTGCGGAAAAATCTTTGGCTGGCACCGCTCCGAGACGCGGCGAGCTTTGCAGTTTGGGTAGCGGGGTGCTTTCGACAAGAGATTCATTGGCGCGGCGCCGCGTATCGTGTGAAAGATCGTCTGCTGGTGCCGGTCGGCACCGCCGGGCCAGCCCGGCAGTGATGAGTCGGCAAAATCGTCCCGGCCGGAGGCATCGGCAGGAAGCCTGACTTCACGGAAATGACTTTGCGAAAATGGCTGTTGTCCTCAGCGCCCCGCATCTTCCCGCCAAGCGATTGCGCTGTGCGGGTCACAGGATCGAGCGGATCTGCGGATCAATCGTCACGTGCGTCGCGGGCTGCCCATCAATGGTGTAGCTGGGACCAACCGAGTTCGAGAAGCGCAGAAACCGGCTGACGTGATAGTCCTGGTCGTAGGCGGTGAAGATTCGCTCGGTTTCCTGTGGCGTCAGCGCAAAGGCGGAGAGCGCCACGGGAATGCCAAACTCCACTGCCACGGACAGATATCGCGTTACCAGTTCGGTCAGGGACATGTCGCATCGCCGTTGTGGCTCGGCTGTCATCGCGCAAGCTCCTCGCGGCCGAAAGTTCCGGCGCATTGCTGCTGGAAAGACGTATCGTGCCGCAGCTTGGTTCCTTTGCGCGGTATTCTAATCCAGGCCCTTACGGCATCCCCCGCTTTCCTCCGCGGATTGGCGGCGGCCGCCGCTTTCGGTAAGATGCTTGCCGAAACGCAAATGCCTTCAGGAGGGCTATATGGCCATTGCCATCGGGCAGACTGCCCCGGATTTCACGCTGCAAAATCAGGACAAGAAGGATGTGAAACTTTCGGATTTTGCGGGCAAGAAAAATGTGGTGCTGGTCTGGTATCCGCTCGACTGGAGTCCCGTCTGCACGAACGAACACGCCTGCCTGGTCAATGACCTGAAGTCCTTTGAAGCGCTCGACGCGGAAGTGCTGGGCGTGAGCGTGGACAGCGTCTGGTCGCACAAGGCTTACGCGGAAAAGATGGGCATACACTATTCCTTGCTCGCGGACTTTCACCCGCGCGGCGCCATGAGCGAAAAATATGGTGTGTATCTCGCGGATAAGGGTATTACCGGGCGGGCGATCGCCATCGTTAACAAGAGCGGCAAAATTGCCTGGTTCAAGAACTACGAAATTCTCCAGGTGCCGGACGTGAAGGAAGTGGCTTCGGCCCTCCAGCAGGTGAAGGCTGCCTCGGTGTAGTAGCCAACAAAACCGCGGCAAGATTAGTGCGGCGCGGCCGGTGCCTCTGCCTCGTTGCGGCGAATTGACGGTAGGGGCGGGAATTCCCCGAGCGTGCGCAGGTAGAGCACGAGTTCCCATCGCTGGCGATCCGTCAAGCGATTCCTGAATCCAGGCATAGGCCGCTTCCCCTGGCTGATTTTGTAGAAGAGCTCGCCGTCCGATTGCAAGGCCAGGCGCGCGCTGGTCAAATCCGTGGGCCTTGGCCCCCAGAGGGGCGCATCGTCGCCATCACCTTTGCCGGTATTGCCGTGGCAAGACGCACACTTCTCGCGATAAAGGGCGCGCGCTTGGCCGGCATCGAAAGCCTCGAGCGTCGCCGGATTGCTCCAGCGCTTCGCCTCCGGCGGAACAGACCAGTCGCGCGGATGAAGCGCCGCAAAGCCCGCGACAAAAACGATGGACGCGAGAATCGCAACGAAGAAGACGACCGCATGACGGCGCCGCGCATCCGAAGAAGCTCTCATGGTGAACAGAAGAGTCTCGCACAACGCGAGGATACCGGCAAAAACGCGGCTGGAGTTGGTGTCGTCTAGGAATGGCGCGGCCATGCCGGCGCCCATCGATGGGTGCTTTACAAAGGGCAGCCGGAAAGGTCAGCTTCATGGGCTGAGATTGAAAATTGGAATTGAAAATTGCAGCACGCACCTGTGTGAGACGCGCAACTCGAAGAGGCAAGAGCGCCGTGTCTCGATTCCATTCTCTACTTTACGATCTTCAAACTAGAGGCGGGCGGCTACGCGAGCGGCGATGCGGCCTTCTCGGTTTCGAATCACAAGAACGAGGCTGTCCGTGAGCGGCACGCCTCGGCTCGGCACCTGAAACACGTAAGTCCACTCGAGACGTTCCTGAAGGTGACGTTCGTGCGCGATTTCCGGCGGAACGAGCGGTTCAATGGAAAAGCCCGCCATGGTGACATGATCGGCGGGCCGCAAATCGACGCCGCGCTTCCAATAGAGGGCGAGATGCAAGGAGCTGACATCTTCGCGCGTCAGGAGCTTGTGTTCCGGCGAGGACTTCTCGCCGATATTGCAGGGAAAATCAAAAACCACGAATTGCAAACGCAGTTCATCGGGAAATTGCGTGACCACTTGGTTGCCGCGCACAAAGACGGTGCCGGCATCGGCGCGGTCAATGCGTTTCAGTCCGTTGAAAAATTCCGGAGCGGTGAGCCGGCCGGACAGGCGAAAGCACGGCCCTCCCTCAATCGAGCCATCGGTGACAAAGAAAACTCCGCCATCGTAGTTCCAGACGTGCCGCTTTTCCGGAAAGGCCGCACCTCGAACGGCAGGCGATGAGACCAAAGTCGCGGGGCCCGCGGGGAGGGGCAGGGCATTCGGCGCGACGGCGAGCGCAGCCGCGATGAGTGCTCGGAGAGATCCGCAGGGGATACACATGGTTCGAGTCCCGTAACATTCAGAATACAACGGCACAACTTGGGTGGAACAAACAGAGCAGGCGACCCATCGGCCCGTGCGAAGCTCCGGTTAAAGGAGTCCGAATCGATTCGCGCGGACCGGCCCTGCCAACCAACCTTGCGCAGGACCGCGTCACTGAGGTTTGGCGGGAGAATCCTTCGCCGCGTAGACGAACTGGCGGATATCGGCGCGCTGCTTGTCAATAGCGGCCAGCTGCTGCGCGCGAAGTTTCTGATAAATCGCGAACTGCTGCTGCGCTAGATCCGTTGCGCCGGTGCGGACGTAAGCCTGGCCAAGACGGTAATGAGCATCGGCCAAATCCGAATTGAGAGCGATGGCCTGCCGGTACTCTGGAATCGAATCCTGGAACCTCTTCTGGTCGGAATAAAGGTTTCCGAGCTGCAAGTGCGCTTCGGCCAGCTTCTGGTCGAGAGCCACGGCGCTTTTGAGCTGCGATTCGACTTGCGCGAGATCGATGGCCGCATCCTGCGCGCGTTTCCCTTTCCAAAGGCTCATGGCGTAGAAGTAGTGCGCCTGCGCGTTGCGCGGCTGAAGATCGAGGAAACGGCGGAAGCAGGCAATGACGTCATCGGCTTGTCCGGGAGAACTGTCGTAGGCGTGCGCGAGGAAGGGATAGGCGCGCGGATCGGAAGGATTGAGGTCCGCGGCTTTTAGGAGCGACCTGACGGCTTCGTCGTAGTTCCCCCGCGAATAGAACGCGGCGCCAAGAGCGATGCGGAGGCGCTGCGACTGGGGATAGCGTTCAACGGCCTCCTGGAGAACTTCGATGGCAGGATCAAGCGTGCGATGCAGAAGAAGCTCGCTGCCCCAATCGAAGAGATTGCTTTCGCTCGGCTCCATGTGCGCGGCCTCTTCGTATTCATTGACCGCGGCGATGAACTTTCCGTCCTTCTCTTCGATCTCCGCCAAAAGGTTGTGCAACTCGGCGGCATTCTTGCGCCGCAGAAGCTGCTGGACGAGGATCCGGGCATTATCCAGCCTTCCGGTAAGGAGATAGGCGAGGGCGAGATCGTAGCCGTTGTCGTAGGAGCCGGAATCGATCTGCTGTGCCTTTTCCAGGTACGGAACGGCTTGCGCGAGCTTCCCGGAGCGGACATAAAGCTCGCCAAGGTTGTGGTTAGCATCGAAATTTCCTGGATCAAGCGCAACGGCTTTCCGGAATTGGGCGGCGGCAAGTTCAAGTCTCCCCAAACGCACGAGGTTGATCGCGAAATTAGCATGCGCGGCTGCGGAACCGGGGTTGAGACGGACAGCCTTTTCGAAGTGCGGATTGGCTTTTTCGTCGAGCTGCTGCGCCGAATAGACCAGTCCAAGGAGTTCATGGATTTCGAAGCTCTGCGGGGCAGACGGAAGCAACTTCTCGAGCTGGACAGTGGCTTCAGCAAAATGACCGGCATCGTACTGCGCGACGGCGGCCTGGAAATCCTCATTGAGTTTTCGAGTCTGCGCATTCTGGGCGGGCCGCGCGGAGCCGACGAACGTGAGCACCAGAGCCAGGGCGGCGAGAGGGATGGACCGTGGTTGGGACATCGGGGCTAACTATTTTAGCGCAAGAAACGAGGAGCGCTTCAACGCAAACAACGCGGAAGACGAAGCACAACGGTCACTTTGGATTGCGGACGAACTCATGGCGTTTCCGCCGGTCAAGCAGAGCGGCTAGAGCCGACCCCCGTCCTGCCAAACACCAAAGCCGGTCCTGAATTGAACACCATGCTGCCCGCCGCGGAAGACCCGGAGAGGCGCTGGGGTGTGAGCGCCTGCCCCGGGTTCGGCGAACTGCAAGATCAGTAGTAGAACTTGAGAGCGAACTGGATCTGCCGCGGATCGTAGGGATTGTCGCGCGTGGAGCCGATTTCGCCGAAGGTGGAACCACTCGCGTAATTGGTGGAACCACCGATGGCAACCACGCCGTTACCGCCGAATCCCGGCGCGTTAAAGTTCGGGTGGTTGAATATGTTGAATATCTCCGTGCGGAACTGCAGACCGCGCCGCTCGGAGAAGGGGAAGTTCTTGAAGATGGAGAAGTCCAGGCGATGGAAACCCGGGCCCGGCACCTGCGTGACACCGCCCAAATTGGCAAACGTGCAGCTTCCGACAACCGTGCAGGCGGGCGGATCGGTAAAGGCTCCGGGATTACCAAACCAGCTCAGCTTGCCATTGCTGTCCGTGTGCAGCCCCAAATCCAACGGCTGGCCGGTGAATAGAGCGCCGCAACCTAGACCCTGTACGCTGTTGTTTACGCACGAGAGAGTGATTGGCTGGCCACCTTGGAGCGTGGCGATCCACTGAACGCTCCATCCTCCAACCAGTTTGTCCTGGACACCCGTTGCTCCGTTCATGAACTTCTTGCCCTTGCCAAACGGAAGTTCATATCCGCCGCTGAAATGGAAGACGTTCCGTATATCGAAATTCGCCAGTTTGTAATCCTGTTGAATGCCGAATCCGGGAACGGAGGGCGCACGATAACCAACATTGTCGCTACCTCCGTTGAGCAGGTCTCCGGCATCCGACATGGTTTTAGACCATGTGTATGTGGCCAGGAAACTAAGGCCGCCCCGGAATTGCTTTTCCACTTTTGTCTGTAACGCGTGGTAGTGACTGTTCCCTTCGGTGTCAGCCTGGCTGCTTCCGCGGCCGAAATCGGGGAACGGCACCAGACTCGTGACGTTAACAGAGTTGGGCTCAATCGAGGTTACGTTGTTATTGCCAGGAAATACCTCGAGATGCCGGGCAAGCGAGGTTACGTATGCCGCTTGCACAGACATGGTTGGAGTCAGTTGGTACTGAACCGTGAGGTTTCCCCCCATCGAGTAGGGTGTCAGGTAGTTATACTGAATGCCGCGGAGGGCCAGGCCGCTCGCATTGACGATTTTCGGATCAAGCGGCGTGCAGCTGAATCCGGTTTCAAACGTCGGGCCGCCCGCGGGAGTGGCAGTCGCACAACCCGCAAAATTGTTTATCGGATGGCCGGCGTCGGGATTAAAGAATGAGAAATTGAACTGGAACGGATAGTTCTCGCCGAGATTCGGAGAGAATCCGCGGTTTTCAAAGCCGTTGTAGAAAATCCCGAAACCACCACGCACCACAAGTTTTGGCGTGGCCTGGTAGGCGAAGCCAAACCGCGGAGCGAAGTTCGTCTTCTGGCCGGTCGCCAGGCTTTTTCCGAACTTGCCGATCGAGAGATCTATGCCGTCTTTCGCGAGCAGGCAGGTAAGGAAATTGGCATTCGCGGGGTTCGAGCAATCAACTGACGTAAGGAAACTCAGGTCGGTCTTGCCTGTCGGCAACAGATAGGCGGGTCCGCCGGTCGGTCCGCCGGTCGGAATAAAATTGGCCTGCGCGCCGTGGTGCTCGTAGACCGGCTGGAAATAGTCCCAGCGAAGGCCGAGGTTCAGCGTCAGCTTGCTGGTGATCTTCCAGTCGTCGTTGATGTAAGTTCCGTAGTAGTTCTTACCGTTATCCGTGAGAGAAATATTCGAGACGAATACGCCGTCCGGCCCGCCGACATAATCGATCCCGTTTGGAACCGTTGAGGCTTGTGGAATCAGAAGCAACTGCGCGATGCCTACGTTGCCGCTTGTGATGCCGGGGACGTCCGTGTAGGTTCCGTCGAAGTTAAATTGCCCGCGCGACCAGGGTGGCTGCAAGGTCGAAAACTTAACGTGCTGCCACTCGAAACCGGCCTTGAACGTGTGCTTCCCATAAATCTTCGTCAGGTCGTCGGTCAGCTGGAACGTGGAGCTGACTTCGTCTGACGGCAAGAAGGCATTGCTGCCCAAGGTCTGGTAGCCGCTGATGCCGAATGCCGGCAGGCCGCCGTTCTCATGCTCCTGCGGGATATCCAGGATGCCGAACTGGCCTGGGATATCGCTCAAGTCGTTGGCCGGCGGGGAAACGCGCGTCGTATGCAAGTAGTTCAAGCCGGCTCGCGCGACGTTGATCAGCGTCGGGCTAAACGTATGCGTATAGCCCAGGGCGCTCTGTTGCGCATTGGCCGTTTGATCGCCCTGCTGGAATCCGCCGCCATCCGCAATACCCGTAAAAATTCCAGGAATGAACTGCGGGTCATCCGCCAGACTGAATCGGAAGAAAAGCTGGTCTTTGTCGCTGAAATTCACGTCCATGCGCGTATCAAAGGCATTTCGATGCTCGAAGAGCTTCGGCGATACCGCATAGTTACTGAAAAGAGAGCCTGTTGTCGGATTCGGATACAGATTCAACAGTTTGATGGCGTTCGCATCCAATCGCCCTGCGGGAAGAATGTTAAGGCCCGTTTGGCAACCGTTGCTCGTGTAGTCTGTTGTGTTGATCGGACATGAGCCAAAGGGGTCCCGGACGAAACCGGTCTTTGCAGCCGTAAGCCCGGTTACTGGATCCACTTGCCCTGCGGTTACGGGGCGAGTGGTTGCGGGATCCAGAATTGTGCCGGCGGCGAACTTGCGGCCCAAGTCGTCCGTTTCGGTGCCGCCCTGGGTGAGCAGTTCCGTGAAATTCGTGTAGCCGGTGCTGCGCATCAGAGCGGTCGGGACGGTCCCCGTAGCCACGGTCCCTTGAACGCGCCGCAAACCTTCGTAGTCACCGAAAATGAAGATTTTGTTTCTCTTGATGGGCCCGCCGATGGAAACACCGAACTGGTTCTGACGCAAGGCCCCCTTCGGAATGTTTCCCGCGTTTTCGAAGAAATCCGCGGCGTCCAGTTTGTCGTTGCGGAAGAATTCCCACGCCGTGCCGTGAAATTCGTTGGTGCCGGACTTGATCGTCGCATTCAAAACCGCGGCGCCGGAGCGGCCGTACTCGGCGCTGAAGCCGGAGGTCTGGACTTTGAACTCTTGAATGGCGTCGACGGGAGGAAGGACAACGAAGTTGGTGCCATTCAGGAAGTCCACGGTATCGGAATTATTGTCAATGCCGTCTAGGAGGTAATTGTTCTGCGCGGGGCGCAAGCCATTGGCGGCAAAAGCGCCCGTAGCCGCATTGCCGCGAGTATCCGCCTGCGGAGAGTTCACTCCTGCGGCCAATTGCGCAAGGAAAGTAAAATTTCGGCCGTTGAGCGGAAGATCGTTCACATTCTTGGAGTCAACGACCTGTCCCACCGAGGCGTCCTGCGACTGGAGTACCGGGATTGTGGATTCGACGCTGACGGTTTCCGTGACGGTGCCAGGTTTCAGCGTGAAATTGACGACCACGTTCTCGCCGACATTGACGGAGACACCGGTCTGTACGACCGTCTGAAAACCCTGAAGGCTCGCCGAG